>Ga0129308_1000407_pt1 | contig 66277 bp, 47 predicted proteins | sample L827metagenome_FD_94440 | JGI IMG/M metagenome (GOLD analysis project Ga0129308, IMG submission 94440) | Ring-tailed lemur group fecal microbial communities from Wisconsin, USA - L827 metagenome | ecosystem: Host-associated > Mammals > Digestive system > Large intestine > Fecal | place: USA...
AGTAAACAAACGGCTGCTCGTATCCACTGAGAGAAAACCTGTCTTCCTTTCAAGGTAAACCACAATCTTCGTTGTTGGAAAAAAATCATCGCCTCGTTCCCTATAGTACATTTCACTTTTTTCGTTTCTTTCGATCTCGACGATGTGGAACTCTAACGCTGATTCATCATCGCTCTCCCCTAACCTTTTTCGATCTTTGGCGATCGCAAGCGCATCCTTCTTGTTCATCCTGAGTACGAATGAACCTACATCATTTTCGAATAAAAACCGTATATCAAAGCGCTGTTTCAGCCATCGGATCATTTCGTCCGCATCTTTTTCGCCCACGCTGATCTGCGGCTTGATCACTTCTAATAAATACTCTCTATTTGTCATAATTCATCTCCCTTTAACAAAATAGCAGAAACGCCCCTGATGACATCTATCATAACATCATACGCGGCGTTTCTGCTATTTTCTTTAAATTTGGGCCGTTTACTGAAATATGCATCGGGAGTTCGGCATGATCGATCCATGTCCTACTTGCTGTAGTCGTAGAAGCCCTTTCCCGTCTTTCGTCCCAGATGACCGGCTCGTACCATGCGGCGCAGCAGCGGTGCGGGACGGTATTTGGTGTCGCCGTATTCAAAGTAGAGAACTTCCATCACGGCCAGCATGACGTCCAGACCGATCATGTCGGCCAGTTCGAGGGGACCCATGGGATGGTTGAGGCCATTTCTGACGCCCTTGTCGATATCCTCCGGCGTTCCGATCCCCTCCTCAGCCATGAAGATCGCCTCGTTGATAAACGGATCCACCAGCCGGTTTACGATGAAGCCGCCTTTGTCGATAGATCTGATGGTTACTTTTTTCAGCTGTTCGCCCAGTTCCAGCGTGATCTGCAGCGTCTCATCCGAGGTAACGTATCCGGTGACGATCTCCAGAAGCTTCATTACCGGAACGGGATTGAAGAAATGTGTACCGATGACCTTCTCCGGTCTTTTGGTCACACTGCCGATCTCAGTGATGGGAATAGATGAAGTGTTGGAGGCGAGCACCGCCTCCGGTCTGCAGATCTGATCCAGCCTGCGGAAGACCTCCAGCTTGATCTCCGTATTCTCTGATGCAGCTTCGATGACGAAGTCGGCATTCTTCGCGTCCTCCAGATCTGTGGTGGTGGACAGATTTGCTAAAACAGCTGTCTTTTCTTCTTCTGAGAGCTTGCCTTTTGCGGCCAGTTTGGTCAGATTCTTTTCTATTTTCTGATATCCTGCGGCGGCAAATTCCTCTTTGATGTCATGCATGATCACCTTGATGCCGTTTGACGCCGCGGTCTGAGCGATCCCCGAACCCATCTGGCCCGCGCCCACTACGAATAATTCTTTTACTGCCATCTTATCTCTCCTGTTCTGTACGATGATCCGCTTATTCACAGAGCTCAAACATCATGGCCATGGCCTGGCCGCCGCCGATGCAGAGAGAAGCGACGCCGTACTTCACCTGTCTTCTCTGCATTTCCCGCATCAGCGTAATGCTGATCCGGCAGCCGGTACAGCCCACCGCGTGTCCCAGCGCCACGGCTCCGCCGTTCACGTTGACGATGGAAGGATCCAGATTGAGGTCCTGCACGCAGGCCGCGGCCTGCGCCGCGAAAGCCTCATTCAGCTCGAACAGTCCCACGTCACTGCGGTGGATCCCCGTTTTCTTTTCCAGTTTTTCTACAGCGCTCACCGGCGCGTATCCCATGATGGAAGGATGCAGCGCCGTGGATACGGCGGCCACATATCGGACGATGGGCTTCAGACCCAGCTCCTTGGCTTTCTCCGCGCTCATCATGAGCACCACCGCAGATCCGTCGTTGATGGGGGAAGCATTTCCCGCCGTCACGGTACCGCCCTCCTGAAAGATGGCCGGAAGCTTGGCGAAGCTCTCCAGCCGCGCATCCTTGATGTATGTCTCGTCGTGGTCGAACACCACGTCTCCTTTTTTGCTCTTGATGGTGACCGGCACGATGTCTGCGTCATATTTGCCTTCCGCCCAGGCTTTTTCCGCCTTGCGGTGGCTTTCCACTGCAAACTGATCCTGCATCTCCCTCGTGATACCGCATTTCTTCGCCACGTTCTCGGCCGTAATGCCCATGTGATAGTTCATGAACGGATCCACCAGGCCGTCGTGGAGCATGCTGTCCTCGATCTTTCCCGGGCCCATGCGATAGCCGAATCGGGCTTTTTTCAGTATGTAGGGAATATCGCTCATGGTCTCGCAGCCGCCTGCGATGACCACGTCGTTGTCGCCTACCTGGATGGACTGCGCAGCCAGCTGCATGGCCTTCATGGCGGTGGCGCAGTTTTTATTGGGAGTAAAAGCCGGGATCGTATCCGGCAGTCCCGCGTAAATGGCGCATTGTCTGGCCGGGTTTGCTTTCGTGCCTGCCTGAAAATGGGTTCCGATGATCACTTCGTCGATCTGCTGCGGATCGATCCCGCTGCGTTCCACCAGAGCTTTTACACACTCGGCTCCGTGCACCGGCGCCGGGGTCCTGGAAAGGGAACCGCCGAATTTTCCTGTGGCTGTTCTCGCCGCTTCTACAATAACAACGTCTCTCATAACTCCCTCCGTCACTGCCGGCCAGGGCCGCTCCCCGCGGCCCCGGCCTGGTCTCATCAACTGTTAGGCTTCTTTTTCACAGAACAGATCTGCCAGATCTGCGGCCAGCTCCTTCTTCCTGTCCATGTTGGATTCTCTGAGGATCATGACCTTCATGGCCTGAGGCGAGCCCGCCCCGTGCATGGACTCAGCCAGCGCTGTTCCGCCGGACATATTTTCGATGAGCCGCGCCAGCTTGATTCTGTCGACAGCATCGAATTCTGCGTTGGCGGCCAGGAATTTGCGGATCAGATCGCCGGTCTCCGGCGCCATCAGGTCTTTCTCATACGGCAGCGTGGCGATAAAGCCCCCAGCGATATCGTGGGCCAGTCTGGCGATCTCATAAATATTTCTGGTGCAGTTCAGTTTCACTTCGTTGGCCAGAAGCGTATCCACATAGTAGTTTCCGGCCTCGGTCCTGTGCCCTTCATAGGAACATGCAAGCGAACAGCAGTACATAGTCTCAGCCAGATGGGTCATCTCGATGAGTTTATCCTTCACGTGGGACGCTCTGGCCGTGCCGTTCATGTCGGCCATCAGAGCGGTAGCTCCGATGAGCACGTCGGAATTCCCCACCTTACATCCGCCGTAGTTCTGCCTGTGATAGGAAGCGAAACGCGTCACATAATCCTGAGCGAACTCGATCTCGCCGCACATGAACACTCTGTCCCATGGAACAAAGACGTGGTCGAGGACCGTCAGCGTCTCGCCGCCGACGATGGCATACTCCGCATTCCCTGTATCAATGTGACCCTGCAGCCTTCTCTGGTCGTTGGTCTGCCTGCCGAATATGTGGGTCACGCCTTCCGCGTCCACGGGAACGGCGCAGGCGATGGCCCAGGCTTCATCTCCCGGCAGCAGATTGGTCGTAGGCAGGATCAGCATCTCGTGAGAATTGGCCATACCTGTCTGATGAGCCTTCGCTCCGCAGAGTACCACGCCGTCGTCTCTCTTTTCCACCACCCGGGTAAACAGGTCCGGATCTGCCTGCGCGGAGGGCTTCAGGCTGCGGTTTCCCTTAGGGTCGGTCATGGAGCCTGCGATCATCAGATCGTTTTCCTGCACGTATTCCAGCCATTTCACAAACCGCTTGTGGTACTCTGTGCCGCATTTCTTGTCGATATCATAGGTAGTCATGAAGGTGGCGTTCATGGCGTCCAGTCCCACGCACCGCTGGAAGCAGGTACCGGTCTTATTGGCGATCATACGAAGCATCTTTACCTTGCTTACCAGGTCTTCTTTGCTCTGGTGGATATGTGTAAAGCGGTTGATCGTCTTGCCCGTCAGGTGAGATCTTGCCGTCATCAGATTCTGATACAGCGGATCCGACGCCAGCTCATAGGTCATAGCAGCGGAATTTACGTGGGGCCTGATCATGGGATGAGTCGTCACATCCTCGATCTTTTCTCCGTTGCAGTAAATGATCGGCTTCAGCTTCTTCAAACTTTCTCTGTACTGTGTTCCATTCATCATAATGTCCACATTCCTTTCTTATATTTGAATATTTTAATTTTATTTCCAGATCAAATTTCAGCAGGGCCCGCCCAGACTCCGGATCCCTGGGGGCTGCCGCCGGTCGGCGGCGTTCCGGCTTATGACCGGCCGGCGGCGGGAAAACGCCGGCCGGTCTATTCTACGTATCTATCTGTACCGAATTTCTAGCAGCTGAGGAAGCCTCCGTCCACATAGATCACCTGGCCTGTAATGTACTTTGAGGCGTCAGACGCCAGAAATACCGCTGTTCCAGCCAGGTCCTCCGGCTTTCCGAAGCATTTTTTGGGGATCCTGGCATAAAGCTCCGCCCGTCTCTCCGGGTCCTCAAATATGGGCTTCGTCATCTCCGTCTCATAGTACCCCGGTCCGATGGCGTTGGCGTTGATGCCGTACGGCGCCAGCTCATTGGCCAGAGCCTTGGTCAGCTGGACCACCGCGCCCTTGGCACTGCAATAGGAGACCATGTTGGGAAGTCCCAGCGTACTGGCCAGCGAAGCGATGTTGATCAGTCTGCCGTGGATGCCCTTTTCCACCATATGCTTCGCCACCGCCTGGCACATGAGAAATACAGATTTGATCTGAACATCCTGCACTGCGTCCCAGTCCTCTTCCGAACATTCAAGAATGTTTTTCCGGATATTGAGACCGGCTCCGTTGATGAGCACGTCGATGTGACCATACCGCCCAGCCACCGCGGACACCAGCGCGTCCACGCCGGCCTTGACGGACACGTCCGCCGCTATGCCTGTCACGCTGCCGCCGGTCTGTTCCGAGAGTTGGGCGGCGGCGCGGTCCAGGTCCGCCTGCTTCCTGCTGCTGATGACCACGTCCGCTCCCGCGGACGCCAGCCCGCCGGCCATGCCGTATCCCAGCCCTTTACTTCCACCGATCACGATGGCGGTCTTCCCTTTCAGAGAAAACATTTCCATTTCGATCCTCCTTTGTCTATGTACAAATCCTGCTGATACCTTCAAAACCATATCCTTGTCTATATAATACCTTTGCTCATCAGCTCCTCGATCTCCCTGTTTTCGTAGCCGCAGACGGCGAGGATCTCCTTCGTGTTTTCACCCAGACCGGGAGCGGATTCAAAGCGGTCGACCTTTGTCTCCGAATACTTGATGGGATTTCCCGGATAGATCACCTTCCCCACCACAGGGCTGTCGATCTCCACCAGCATTTCCCGTTCTTTCAGGTGGGGATCTGAGATCAGCTCGTCGATGCCAAGGATCGGTCCCACCGGCACTCCGGCCGCGTCCAGCATGTCGCAGATCTCCTTCGTGGTATAGTTCTGAGTCCACTCCTCAATGATCACATCCAGGATATCTTCGTTCATTTTTCTCTTATAATTCTGATCCAGCCGCTCATCCTGCAGCAGGTCTCTGCGGTCCATGACCGTGGTCAGCTTATCGAACAGGCTGTTGTTGGCCACGGCGATGGTAACGTACCCGTCCCTGGTGCGGTAAGAATTGAACGGCGCCGAACCCAGATTCGCATTGCCGTTTCTGGTTGGCGTGACCCCCGTCAACGTCTTCGTCACCACGAAGTTTTCCAGCGTGGAGAAAGCGGTATCCATCATTCCTATGTCAATAAACTGGCCCACTCCCGTCTTTTCCCTGTAGAACAGCGCGCTGACGATAGCAAAGGCCATGTGAATACCGGCGGAGGCGTCCACGATGGAGGGCCCCAGCTTATAGGGCTTGCCGCCCGCCTCTCCCGTCAAACTCATAAATCCGCCCATGGCCTGACATACCACGTCGTAGGCGGGCTTGCACCGGTAAGGACCGTTCTGTCCGAATCCGGAGATCGAACCGTAAATGATAGCGGGATTCTTCTTTTTCAGGTCGTCGTATCCGATCCCCAGACGTTCCGCTACTCCCGGCGAAAAATTTTCTACCGCCACATCGGCCCATTCTGCCAGTCGATAGACGATCTCCACAGATTCCTTTTTTTTCATATCCAGCGCAATGCTTTTTTTATTCCGGTTGAGATATAGGTAATACCCGCTCTCCCCGTCTTTCATGGGCATGAATGCCCTGGTGTCGTCCCCGGTTCCGTTCTTTTCCACCTTGATCACTTCGGCGCCCAGGTCCGCCAGCATCATCGTGCAGTAAGGGCCGGAATACACCCGTGTAAAATCCAGAACTCTTACCCCTTCCAGCGGTCGTTTTCCATAAGTCATTTCATCCGTTCCTCCAGCTTCGTTTAATCAGATACTCATTATATTAAGCAAGACCCGTGCCAACGGGAAGGATCGCCATATTTCCACGTTTTGACCGTTTTCCGACCATTTTTTCTTACTGCATTGATCAAGGTTTGTATTATTGATTCAATATTGAATTGCATGATTTTATTCATTTCTGAATCTTTCTGGAGCGCGTACTCTTTTCTCTCTCTTTTCTCTCTCTTTTCTCCAACTCCGTCCACGCCGTCGGGCAGTCGCTGTGGTCCGCTTTACCGGCGGGGCCGCGCCGGAGCCGGACGCCTGCTCTCAGTTTAATTCGGAAAAAACCTGATCGAACACGGCGAGGGTCTTTTGGATATCCTCCTCTGTGTGTGCGGCGGAGATGTAAATGCGTCCTCTGCTGGAGGTGATCCTGACGCCGTAGCGGGCGGTCTTCAGGAAAACCTGATTGTAGGTCCTGGAATCTACATTCTGCAGCACATCCCGGAAATCGAGAGGGGCGCGGTCAATGCCCATCTGCATCTGCACGATCCCGCCGTGAGCTGCAGCATATATTTTTAATCCATGCTTTTTGCCTGTCTCCACGATCCCGTCGGCCAGCATCAGTCCCAGGCGCTCCAGGCGCTGGTAAAAGCCCGGCTCTGAGAGCGCTTCGATGGCAGCCAGCGAAGCCGCCACGGCGATGGGGTTGGCGTTGAATGTTCCGGATGGATGAACGCCGCAGCTCATGATCTCTCTGCTGCCGCAGACCATAGACAGAGAATATCCCGCCGCGATGGCTTTCCCGAATACGCTCATGTCGGGAATAACGCCGAAATACTCCTGAGCGCCGCCCAGGGCCATCCGAAAACCGGTAATGACCTCGTCGAAGATCAGCAGGATGTTATACTTCTTTGTGAGCTGGCGAAGTCCATTCAGATAGCCCTCCCGGGGCATGATCGGTCCCTCGTCGCACATGTACGGCTCGGTGATGACCGCCGCGATATCCTGACCGTCCCGTATAAAGATGTTTTCAAGGATCTCCAGATCGTTCCACGGAGCGATGATCAGATCGTCTCCCGCCGCAGCACGCTGACCCGCGGATCCCAACAGCTTCCACGGCTGATTTCTGGGACCCAGACATCCCACATCACTGGCGCCGATGGTAATTTTTTGTTCATCGGACCATCCGTGGTACTGCCCCTCAAACTTCACGATCTTGTTCCTTCCCGTGTAAGCTCTCGCAACGCGAAAGGCATGCATGTTCGCCTCTGTTCCGGAGCTCTGAAAGCTGACCATCTCCGCTGAGGGAATGATCTCCGTCAGCTTTTTCGACAGCTGGCACAGCTGCGGCGTCGTGGCGGAAAACTGGGATCCCCTGCCGATCTGCTCCTTTACCGCCTCGTTCACACAGTCGGGGCTGTACCCCAGGATCATCGGACCGAAGCCTGCAACGTAATCGATGTATTCATTTCCGTCCACATCATAGAGCTTGCTGCCCCTGCCATGAGTCATGCAGATAGGATATTCCTCCACAGCAGCCTTGTGGAAAGAACTCCCGGCTCCGTCCACCAGATACTTTTTCGTCTCTTCAAATAACGCCTTCGATTTTCCCGTTTCAAATTCTTTCATTTCTCTTCTCCAACTCAAAGAATATATAGATGCATCAAACAGACACGACGGGGACGCAGCACGCATGTCCCTCCTTTCCTCCATCGTCCTCATTTCATTGATCTCATTTACCTTCCGCTGACGCGCTCTTGCCAACTAAAGGTATTATGACTATATACTAAAGCAAGCCCCGTGCCAAGCGGGATAAGATCCATGAAATTCTATAAAAGCTGATAAAATGAAGGGCTCTGCGCTTTTTTCTCCTGGATCAGCCCTTGAATTTCCTCCTCATTTAATTTAGCTTTAAATAAAAAATCCAATTTTGAATTAAATGAATTGTCTTTTTCTGTTCCATATTGTACACTGATTCTAATGAAACAAATTGCCTGTAGACGGACTTTTTTACATGGTTCGATCTTCCTCAAAATCAAAGGAGGTCATAAAATTGCTCAATTCATCGTTTTTTCACGCACAGCTTCAGCCAACGGTCTCACCGGTTTTAGAAATATGCGCGACCTCCCCCGTCGTTCCAACGATCATGAAAGCAGCGTCCGGCGACATCGATTATCTGCTCCTGATGGAACACGGCGCCGTCGCCGGTGTGATCCGCATCCAGTCCCTGCTCATGCAGGCGGACCGCCTGGCGGTATTGACCTGGGAGGAATTTGTGGAGACCGATGTGCGGCCCATCGACATCGCCCAGTTTTCTTCCTTCAGCAAACAGAATCTGACCAACCAATATCTGCTTTTATATGACGGGCAGGAATGCGTGGGCATTATCGACAGAAAAGCCAATGATCTGCTCCATCAGCACACCATGGACAATACGCTGACCATCATCGATTCGATTCTGGATTCCTGTCACAACGGTATCATCGCCATGGATGAACAGAAGAATATCGTCTGCATCAACAAAACGGCCGCGGAAATCTGTGATGTGGACGCAGCCAAAGTGGTGGGCCGCCCCCTGCCGGAGGCCATCCCCGCCTGTTCCCTCAGCGATTTTCTATTCCAGGGAGATCCCCAGATCAATCACAAGAGCGCTTTAAACGACAAGATCATTGAAGCAAACCGTACGATCCTGAAAATACACGGGCGAAGCGTTGGCGCTATCAGCGTATTTCAGGATGTGACCGATTCCGAAAAAACTCAGCGGGAGCTTGCGCTGATCAGAGAGAGTGAAAAGAATCTGGAAGCCATCATCGAAAACTCCTACGACGGGATCTACATAACGAATGCGGAGGGCCTGACGCTCAAGGTAAACAGATCCTACAACAGGATAACGGGTATCCCAAAAGAAACCATCGTGGGACGTTACATGAAGGATCTGGTCAGGGAAGGCGTCCTCCCCGTCTATGTGACCGACGAGGTAGTCAAACAGAAAAAGCCCGTGACCCGCACCCAGACGGCTCCCAACAAGAAAAATCTCATCATTACGGGCAGTCCCATCTTCGACGAAAACGGAGAGGTAAAGCAGGTCATAACCAATGTGCGCGACATTACTGAACTGGTGACGCTGGAAAAGGAACTGCAGCTCTCCAAAATGGCGTCCAGTCTCTATCAGGAAGAACTGTTCCGCGATATCTCCTCAGAGCGCATCGTCTGTGACAGCAAGCAGACGAAGGAGGTCCTGAAGCTGGCCAAAAAGGTCTCTTCCAAGGCCTCCACCGTGCTCATCCTCGGGGAAACTGGCGTGGGCAAGGAGATCATCGCCCGCTACATACACATGAACAGTCTGAGGAAGGACAATAACTATATCAAGATCAACTGCGCGGCGATCCCCGCCAATCTGCTGGAATCAGAACTCTTCGGCTACGCCCCGGGGGCCTTTACCAACGCCAGCTCCAAGGGCAAGGTAGGTCTGTTCGAACTGGCGGACAGGGGCACCCTGTTTCTGGATGAGATCGGCGAAATGCCCCTGGGATTGCAGTCCACCCTGCTGCGTGTGCTTCAGGACGGCGAGGTGACGAGAGTCGGCGACACGAAAAGCAAAAAAGTAGACGTGAGGATCATCGCGGCCACCAATCGCAATCTGGAGGAGATGATCGCCCGGGGGACCTTCCGCAGCGACCTATTCTATCGCCTGAATGTATTTTCCATCACCATTCCGCCTCTGCGCGAACGGCTGGACGAGATCCCCGGGCTGGCGGAACATTTTATCCGGGATCTGAATGAGAAATACAACGAGAACAAGATCATCACTTCCAACTTCATCAATCAGCTCATGGATTATGAATGGCCGGGAAACATCCGTGAGATGGGCAACTTTATCGAAAAACAGTTCGTCATGAGCGATGAGGACGTCATCGACAGCTTCCTGCTCAATTATCAGTCATCGGCGCAGTCCTCAGGCAGTTCCCCTGCCAAAATAACGGTGGACGGGATCATGCCCTTAAACGACGCGGTCCGCGAAGTGGAGACCATACTCATCACCCGGGCGATGCGCCGGGTGAAAACCACCTACAAGGCCGCAGCGCTGTTGGGAGTCAGCCAGCCTACGCTCTTCCGCAAGTACAAAGAATATTGCAAGACCGGGGAGGATGAGGGCGATGAAAACAGGTATTAAAGCCGGCGTGCTTTTCTGCGGCGGCTGCAATCCCAGATTCGACAGGCTGCAGCTCTACCAGCGCCTGTGTGAACGTTTTCCGGAGATCTCTTTCTCTGTATTCAATGAAGATACGGGCTGCGATTTTATTCTGCTCATCAACGGCTGCCGTTCGGAATGTCTCCTTACCGGGACTTATCCCTGCCCTGCCGCCCTGATCAACACTGGAGACCTGAACGCCGCCTGTCAGATCGTAGACCGCTGCGCACAGGCCTGCGGATGAAGGCCAGCGGACAGGCCGGACCGACGGCGCTTCCGGCAGCGCCGGCCGCCCGGCGCGATAAAGATCTTCTGCCCGCAAAAGAGAAAAAGTCCTTCCCATCCCCAAAACAGCGGGATGGGAAGGACTTTTTCTTGTATGTATCAATGATAGCTTCAGTTGACAAGAGCACACACGCCTTGTCAACTGAGGGTAGAGAGAGCGCCGCGGCTTTATCTGTTCTCGAAGGATGGAGTCCGCTTTTCCACAAAGGCTGTCATTCCTTCCGTCCGGTCTTTCGTGGAAAAAGTCGTAGTATAGGCTTCCGCCTCGTAGGCCACGCCGGATCTGAGATCTACGTTCATGCCGTTGTTCACCGCGTGTTTTGCCATCTTGATGGCCACGGGCGCCTTTGCCATGATCGTTTCAGCGATGGCCTTCGCCTGATCCATCAGTTCCTCCGCGGGGACCACCTTCTGCACCAGACCGATCCGGTAAGCCTCCTGCGCGTCGATCTGCTCCCCTGTCATGATCAGATATTTAGTCATGCCCTTTCCCACCAGCCGGGGCAGACGCTGAGTTCCGCCGTAGCCAGGAATGATGCCCAGATTGACTTCAGGCTGACCGAACCTGGCCTTTTCTGAGCAGATACGGATATCGCAGGCCATGGAGATCTCACAGCCTCCGCCCAGCGCGAATCCGTTCACTGCGGCGATGACGGGCTTGTCGATGGTCTCGATCAGCTCCATGAGCCCCTGGCCCAGCAGCGTCATGTCTCTGCCGTCTCTGATATCCAGATCCTTCATCTGTGAGATATCCGCGCCGGCCACAAAGGCGCGGCCCTCTCCCGTGAGAATGGCCGCCTTCGCTTCCGCGGCCTTGTCGATCCACTCAAACGCATGGATCAGCTCGTTGATCACGTGGGTATTCAGCGCGTTCAGCGCCTTGGGCCTGGCGATGGTCACCACGGCGATCCCGCCTTCCAGTTCCAATTTAATATTCTTATATTCCATTTTTCCCTCCTGTGCGCTTTGCTCTGCGCCGCCGTTTCTTCTTTACCGGCTTATCCTTCCCTTTTCGCCGAGCTTTCGCAAGCCCCGTCCGGAATGCCGGCAGAAAACAGAATTACGCCTATTCTGTCCTGATATTATCGCAAATTACGTGCCAACAAAGGGGAGAGCGGAAGACCGATCTGAAGATAACAGCAAAGAAATGTCTCAAAGACTGGAAACTCTCATTTCCGCGTAAATAGAAAAACCGGTTCCCGCGTCCAGAGGACGTGCAACAGGAACCGGTACAGGAAAACTTTGATTCAGTCCCGAATTAATTCCATCTGAACTGATTCAAAAACAGATCACAAAGGAAAAAGGGAAGGCTGAATCGAACCGCGCCCTTACGCGGCACTCTGGGGACCGTCCCCCTGGGCGATCAGCTGATCGATCTCATCAGCGATGCTCTCTTTCTTCATGACCTTCCAGATGATGCCGCCTACGATACCGCCCACTGCTGAGGGTACCAGCCAGGGGAATCCCATGGCCGCCAGAGGTACAGCGTTGAAGATGGAATCGATAAAGGGAACCTGCGGGATCAGCGCGTTGGCCACTGCCACCGCGTAGGCCTGGTAAAAGCCGACGATGATCGCCATCAGACAGGCGCCCTTCCATACGCCGTCGTTCAAAAACTTCTTGAACAGTCCCAATATGGTGAGGACGACGCACAGTGCGAACAGCAGCATAAAGAGCGGTCCGGAAAGCCTGATGACGAAGCTCACCCCAGTGGATGCCACCAGCATGATCACGATGGCCAGCACCAGCGCCGCCAGTTTATGAGGTACTTTTCCGTGAGACAGCTGTACCACCCAGTCCGCCGCCGTGGCGATCATGCCTGCGGCCGTGGTGAAAGTGGCAAACAGAATTGCCAGGGACAGGACTACAATGCCCGTATAACCCGCCAGATTGCGGACCAGACCCACCAGAAGCACGGTGTTGTCCGTGTCCGGCGCAAAGAGCTCCGTTCCTGTGGAGCCCAGCCAGCAAAGTCCGCCGTAGACGATAAACAGGATGACAAACGCCACCACGATGATATTTACCAGCATCATTTTCTGCGCCCTGCCCGGCTTATAGCCCTTGCCGTTGAGCGTGGCGATGAAGATACCGGCGCAGACGATGCCAGTAGCCACGTCTCCCGTATTGATCGCCGTGGTAAAGGCGTTGGTGAACGCGTTGTCCACCACTCCTCCCGTAGGATTGCCCAGCGGGTTGACGATGGTCAGGACCACGATGGCCAGCAGGCAGATCAGCAGGACCGGGGTGATGAATTTACCGATATTGTCCATAACCGTGGACTTACTGCTGGCCAGGATAAAGGACAGGCCGAAGAAGAGCAGCAGGAAGATCCATTTGGAAACGGACGGCAGTTCAGGAAAGATCCCCAGCAGCCCCACCTCGTAAGCTACGCCTCCGCAGCGGGGAATGGTTCCGAAACAGACTCCCAGAATTCCCACAGCCATAAACGCCACATGGAGCTTTGGGTGGACGTGTCTGGTCATTTCCTGCAGAGTGCTTCCCATGTTTCCCACCGCCGCCACGGCCAGCATCGGAAATAAAATTCCGGAAAGAGCCAATCCAATGATAGCGGGTATAACGTGCGCTCCCGATACCAGACCGATCTGCGGCGGAAACACCAGATTGCCTGCGCCGAAGAAAACGGCAAACATGGCAAATCCAATGACAAGACTATCTTTTAACACTGTTTTTTTGTCGTTGATCATATTACTCTCCCTATTGCCCCCGGACGGATCCGCTCCGCCCGGGGGACTTTACTTCAGATATGGCATCTCTTTTTTCATATGGGCCGTATGAAAAAAGGACTGACACTTATTTTCTTTCAAATACCTTTTCGCCGTCTATGTACGTCGCATCGATCTTGATCTTGTCGATATCCTCCGGAGCGACCGTCAGAATATCGTCGCTGAGTACCACGAAATCCGCGTGGAAGCCCGGCTTCAGCTGTCCTGCATTTTTCAGCTCCGTTGCGAAGGCCGAATCTCTTGTGTAGAGCTTGATGGCTGTCTCTACGTCAACGGCCTCCTCCTGCCCGCAGTCTGTGCCGTCGTAAGCATAGCGGGTCACCGCGCACTTGATGTTCGGCAGTGGATCCGAGGGCGTCGCCCAGGAGGTTGCCGGCGCGTCGGTGGAAATAGAGACGTTGACGCCTCTCTGAAGCAGAGTCCGGATCGGATAGGCGTGTTTTGTTCTCTCCGGCCCCAGATTTCTCAGGTAACTCTCGATCTCCGAATAGATGAAGATCGGCTGAAGCGCAAATGCAAATCCGTGTTCCGCCGCCTTTTGAATGGCGCTCTCCGACGGTTCCGTCACGTGTTCGAGACGCAGATGGGGGGTATCCCCTTCCATCCATTTTTCTTCCTTCGCTACCCTGTCGATGATCCGGTCGATGGCCTGACCGCCCATAGCGTGCATGGAGTACTGGCAGTGATTCTTCTTACAGAAGTCGATGGCGCTCTCCATCAACTCATCGGAGCATACCGGGATACCGTATTCATCGGTGCTGCCGAAATACGGCTGGCTGACCCAGGCCGTCCTTCCGGAGAAGCTGCCGTCACCTACGGTCTTTAAGCCGGAAACATGGATCTGCCGGTCTCCGTCTCTCTGCTCCTTCGGAATGGAAAAGCTTGGATCTTTCCAATAATAATCCCACATATAATAGATACCGATCCTCTGCTTGAAGCCTTTTTTTGCCGCAGCGGTGTAATACCCGTAAATATCGCCGGCGCCGAGCTGTCCGATATCCGCCGCGCCTGTAACGCCCTGGGAGGCCAAAAGCCCGCTCAGATCTACCAGTTCATCGATCTTTTCTTCTTCTGAGGACGCGGGAAGCAGCGGCATGACCAGAGTTCTTGCATTTTCGCGGAGAATGCCTGTGGGCTCGCCCTTTTCGTCCCTGTCGATCTCGCCGCCCTGAGGATCCGGCGTATCTCTGGTGATGCCGGCCAGTTCCAGCGCTTTGCTGTTTACACAGTTTACATGGCCGCAGGTCCGGAAAATGATCACAGGAGAATCATCGCAGCCCTTATCCAGGTCGTAGCGGTTCGGCGACCGCTTCTCCGCCAGTTTCCCTTCGTCGTATCCCCAGCCCTGGATCCACTGACCGGCCTCCTGCCGTTCCCTGACCTCACGGATCGCTTTTGCCAGGTCCTCCAGAGAGTTGACTGCCGGAGGCAGTGCGGAGATCTTCTTGCTGAAGTCCGCCAGCATGATCGGGTGCATGTGTCCGTCAATGAAGCCCGGCACGACCCGCTTTCCTGCCAGATCTACCGTTTCATGATCTCCTGCTGGCATATCCGCCTTCTGTCCGATCCACTGTACCCTTCCGCCTTCAACGATCATCGCTTCCGCGTAAAGATTGCTGTCGTCCGATGTAAAGATCTTTCCGTTGACATAAGCCGTACTTTTCTTAGTACTCATACGTTTTACTCTCCTTTCACCACTCGCGGTCCAGCCTATTTCCATGTCATGCTTTTTCCGCGTGCAACGTTAACCGGTTTTAACTGGCAGAACACCGCGTCCTCTTACAAGGCTCAAACTGATGTGTCAGATATATTTAAATATTTGCAAAATCCATACCAGGGTTCTCATACGCAAAAAACCCGCCGTTTGGCGGGTTTCATAAAAACAGCTATAAAAAAATTTTCAATTCGCTTAAAAATTTTTTTATATATTAAAATTATTTTAAATGCAGCTTGCTTATCCTGTAATTCAGCTTCTGCGGAGACATGGACAATTTTTCGGCCACCGCTGTCAGACGGGGATTCTGCCGCATAGCCTCGGAGATAATAGATCTCTCGTAGTCCTCCAGCAGCTTCTGCAGGTCGATCTTACCCACCTGCAGCTTTTCTCGGATGGTCTGCAGCGGCATGAAAAGCGTTTCCTCCTCTGCGGCTCCCGGCAGCGCAGTCCCTGCAGACGGCATTTTTTCTGAGTCAGGCCGCTGCGGCCCTTCCTCTCCCATGCGGCTCAGCAGGTCCATGACGGCATACAGCGTGATGATACTTCCCGACTCCCGGTTAAAGGCGCTCTCGATGGTACTGCGCAGTTCGCGGATATTTCCCGGCCACTTCCACCTGAGAAACAGATCGGCGACCATAGAACTGACGCCCTGGATATTTTTCGACATCTTCTCATTGTAGAACCGGATAAAAAAGTCCGTCAGAAGCATGATGTCGTCTCTTCTGTATCGCAGAGGCGGCAGATTGATCTTTATTACGCTGACCCGATAGTAGAAATCCTCCCGTATCCTGCCTGCCCGGATCAAGTCCGCGGGATATTCGTTGGCTGCGCAGATGATACGCACGTCGAAGAAAACATCTTTCTCCCCGCCGATCTTTCTGACCTGCTGTTCCTCCAGGGCTTTCAGCAGCTTCGTCTGCATCATGACTTCCATGGAATTGATCTCATCGAGAAATAACGTGCCGCCGTCGGCCAGTTCAAACAATCCCTGCTTCGACTCCGCTCCGGTAAATCCGCCCTTTTCCGTTCCAAAGAAAGTGCTTTCCAGCAGATTGGGAGGGATCGCGGCGCAGTTCTGAGATATAAAGGGACGGTTCTTCCGGCGGCTGAGACGGTGAAGAGCCCGGGCCACCAGCTCTTTTCCAGTGCCTGTCTCACCGTACAGAAAAACCGGCGAGTCGGTCTTGGCCACCTCCGCCACGGTCTCCTTAATTTTCATCATCTCGGCATTGCAGGTGATAATACTGTCCAGAACCGTGCGTTCCTCAACATTTTCCCGTCTGGAATTATCGATGTATTCCAACAGCCGGGTGGCGTCCACAACGCCCTGTATCTCTCCGAATTCATCAAAGATCGGGTACGTGATGGCGGATATGACGACGGTCTTGTCGCCGGTACACAGGATCTGCCGGTCTATGGCAGTGGTCTTGCCGGTCTGCAGGGTGCGCATTACCGTGCTCTCTTCTTCTCTCAGCGTGGAATACGCTGTAAGAATGTGTTTCCCAATGACGTTCCTGGAAAAAAGAGCGATGTCCATATCCGGCGGCAGAGGGCGCAGAGTCTTGGTGTATTCGATAATGCCGTCCTTGTTGACCACTGCAATGGTATCAAACTCTCCGGTGTTGGCATTGATGATTTTTTCTATTTCACTCAGGTAATTCTTCATCTCTGTCCCTCCTTCTGTTCTATAATTTTACAATCCGCCGCGAAAAGATACAAGACAAATCGCCCGGTTTCACGAAAACAGGCAGAGCGGCTCCGGATCTTCCCGGAACCGGACTCTGCCTGATGGATTCATTCAGTCCTGTTCGTTTTTCCTTATGGTACTCTTATTCCTTTTTCAGCTTTGCGATCAGCTCGCCTGCGATCACCTGCTGCGTCTCCTTAACGTAGATCTTGTCGATCGTCCCGTCGATGGTGGCGATGATGTTGGTCTCCATCTTCATGGCCTCGATGACCGCGATCGGCTGGCCGGCCTTCACGTCCTCACCCTCCTTGACCAGAACTTTGAGGATGTTTCCGGGAATATTCGCGCCGATCTCATGATCGTCGTCCGGATCTGCGATGATGATAGACTGCTTGCTGGCCTTGGTGTGAGCCGACTTGTCGTTCACGACCACGGATCTGGTAGAGCCGTTGACCTGGAAGACTACTTCGCGGTTTCCGTCCGCGTCTGGAGATTTGATCTCAAGCAGTTTGACGATCAGCTCCTTGCCCTCCTCGATCTTGACCTCGCAGGTCTCCCCCTCCTCGATGCCGTGGAAGAAGATATCGCTGCCCATAAGACGGAAATTGCCTTCCTTTTTCTGCATGGTCAGATAATCTTCAAACACCTTGGGATACAGCGCGTAGGCCAGAACGTCCCGCTCCGTGGCCTCTATTCCGAACTTTTCGTTCAGATGCGCACGGATGCCGTCGAAATCCTCGTCGGGCAGCAGCTCGCCCGGACGGCAGGTGATCGGCTTTTTGTCCTTCAGGACGATCTTCTGCAGATCCTCGGGGAAACCGCCCTCCGGCTGTCCCATCATGCCCTCAAAGTAGGATACGACAGAATCCGGGAAGTCCATGCTCTTCGCCTTCTCGCAGATGTTCTCCGGCGTCAGGTCGTTCTGCACCATGAAGATCGCCATGTCGCCCACCATCTTGGAGGACGGCGTGACCTTCACGATATCGCCCAGCATGGCGTTGACGCTCTTGTACATTTCCTTGACCTCCTGGAAGCGGTGTTCCAGTCCGAAACTCTGTACCTGAGCGCGGAAATTGGAATACTGGCCTCCGGGCATCTCGTATTTGTAGATCTCCGCCGTTCCGCTCTTCAGTTCGGATTCAAACTGCGCGTACACGGGGCGGACCGCAGCCCAGTAAGATGAGATCTCCTGCAGACCGTCCAGCGGCAACCCGGTGGCGCGGTCGGTGTTTTCCATGGCGGCCACGATGGAGTTCAGCGCCGGCTGGCTGGTCAGCCCTGCCAGACTGTTGATCGCCGCATCCACGATGTCTACTCCGGCCATGGCTGCCATCAGGTTGGTGGCTCCGCCGTTGCCGCTGGTGTCGTGGGTATGCAGATGCACCGGGATCGTCAGTTCGTTTTTCAGCGCCGTGACCAGCTTATGCGCAGCCATGGGCTTCAGCAGGCCGGACATATCCTTGATGGCCAGGATGTGCGCACCGCGTTTTTCCAGCTCTTTCGCCATCTTCAGATAATAATTCAGGCTGTATTTATCTCTCGTTTCATCCAGGATATCGCCGGTATAGCAGATGGCTGCTTCCACCACCTTGCCCTGATTGCCGGCCTCGTCCATGGCGACTTCCATGCCCTGGATCCAGTTCAGCGAGTCGAACACACGGAACACGTCGATCCCGGCTGCCGCCGACTCTTTGACGAATCTCCTGATCACATTATCAGGGTAATTTTTATAGCCCACGGCGTTGGCGCCGCGGATCAGCATCTGGAAGAGAACGTTGGGGATCAGCTTCCGCAGCGTGGCCAGTCTCTCCCAGGGATCTTCGTTCAGGTACCGGTAAGCCACGTCGAAGGTAGCTCCGCCCCACATCTCCAGCGAGAACAGATCTGCGCCGTAGGTGGCCACCGCAGGAGCGATCTTCGTCATGTCGATGGTGCGGACCCGGGTCGCCATCAGCGACTGATGGGCGTCGCGCATGGTGGTATCGGTCAGGAGCAGGCGCTTCTGATCCAGGATCCACTTGGAGAGCTTCTCCGGTCCCTCTTTATCCAGGATCTGTTTGGTACCGTCTTTGGGCGCCGGCAGATTTTTGGGGAACACCGGCACGTCAAACTGCGGTTTCGGTCCTTTTCTCTCATTGACGGATTTATTGCCCAGAAACCGCAGAAGTCTCAGTTCTCTGTCAGCGCCGGCCTTGATATCCAAAAGCTCCGGATGATCGGCGATAAACCCGGTATCGCAGGTGCCGTTCTGGAAGTCTTCACTGTGCAGCACATTCTGCAGGAAGGAGATATTGGTCTTCACGCCCTTGATCTTCAATTCGTCCAGGGCCCGGTTGGATTTGTTGATGGCATCCCGGAATGTCCTTCCCAGAGATGTGATCTTTACCAGAAGGCTGTCGTAGTACGGGGAGATGACAGAACCGGTGAACCCGTTTCCTCCGTCCAGACGGATGCCGAAGCCGGAACCGGTCCGGTAGATATCGATCTTGCCCGTATCCGGTGCGAAATGATTGCTGGGGTCCTCCGTGGTCACACGGCACTGGATCGCATAGCCTCTGGGACGTACATCTTCCTGACTTCTGATCCCGATCTGGTCGGAATCCAGAGAGTATCCCTCCGCCACCAGGATCTGGGCCTGAACGATATCGATGCCCGTCACCATTTCCGTCACGGTGTGCTCCACCTGGATCCTGGGATTCATCTCGATAAAATAGTGCTTGCCGGTGCTGTCCAGCAGGAATTCCACCGTGCCTGCGCTTCTGTAATTGACGGATCTGGCGATCTTCAGCGCGTCGCTGCAGATGGCCTGACGCTGTTCCTCTGAGATACACAGAGCCGGCGTAAACTCGATGACCTTCTGATGCCGTCTCTGGATCGAACAGTCTCTTTCGTGGAGATGAACGATATTTCCGCACTTGTCGCCCAGCACCTGTACCTCGATATGCTTGGGCCGTTCCAGATATTTTTCGATGAAGATGTCGTCGATTCCAAAGGCTTTCCTGGCCTCGCTCTGAGCCTGGTTGAACTCAGGGATCAGGTCTTTCTTGTCGCGGACGATACGCATGCCGCGGCCGCCGCCGCCCGCCGCCGCTTTCAGTATAACGGGATATCCGCAGAAATCAGCGAACTTGACCGCGTCTTCCTCACTCTTGATGGCCTCGTCCACGCCGGGTATCGTAGGTACGCCCACTTCGTGAGCGACGATCTTTGATTTGATCTTATCTCCCAGGCGATCCATCATCTTGTAGTCCGGTCCGATGAACTCGATGCCTGCTTCCTCGCACTCTCTGGCAAAATCCACATTTTCGGACAGGAAACCATATCCGGGGTGGATGGCGTCCACGCCTTTTGCTTTGGCCAGCTCAATGATCTCGCTGATGCTCAGATACGCGTCAACGGGTGATTTTCCTTTTCCCACCTGATAGGATTCGTCCGCCTTCGTCCGGAACAGAGAATTTTTGTCCTCTTCCGAATAGATGGCGACGGACCGGATGCCCAGCTCACTGCAGGCCCGGAAGACTCTGATCGCGATTTCCCCGCGGTTTGCGACCAGGATACGCTTAAATTTTTTCATCGCACTTTCCTCTCTATATTTTAAATTTATTTTTTTACCTGACTGACGATCATAGATACCCCTTTTTCCCGCGCGACGCGGGATAGAGGTGGCTGCAAATAATCGGCCTTAATTTTTATATGATATCAAAAAATGAAGTAAAACGCAAGGCCTGGGAATTACAAACACAAATTCTTTCTGTCAATTTTCGCAAAAAAAGATCGGCGCACGATTCTTCAAACAGTGCGCCGATTTTTTCTCTCTCCCAGTCACGTGGCCGGTGTCTAACAGACTTTGACGATCCAGCCATCCGGGCCCTGTGCTCTGCCCCACTGAATATCCGTCAGTGAATCGTAGAGATGCTGACTGATCTCACCGATCCGGCCGTCGTTGATGGTCATTACCTTATCCTTGTATTTGAGAACGCCTACGGGACTGATGACGGCAGCCGTGCCCGTTCCGAAGGCTTCCCTCAGAAGCCCCTTATCGTAGGCTTCCTCCAGTTCTTCGATGCTGATCCTGCGCTCGCTGACCTTTCTGCCCTCCACTTTCAGAAGCTCCAGAATACTCTTCCGCGTAATGCCGGAAAGAATACTGCCGGACAGCTCAGGCGTCACCACCTCGTCGCCGATGACAAACATGATGTTCATAGCGCCGACTTCCTCAATATACTTATTCTCCACGCCGTCCAGCCACAGCACCTGGCTGTAGCCCTGATCGTGGGCCTCCTGACCGGATTTCATAGAAGCGGCGTAGTTTCCTCCCGTCTTTGCCATCCCGGTTCCGCCCTTGACCGCTCTCACGTATTTGCTCTCCACGTAGATCTTCACCGGGTTCAGGCCTTCCGGATAGTACGGCCCGGTAGGTCCCGTTATGATCATAAATGTATACTCCGTTCCCGCGTTGGTAGCCAGATCGGGATTAGTCGCGAAGACGAACGGCCGGATATAGAGGGACGTATTGGGAGCGCTGGGCACCCAATCCCTGTCGATCTCCACCAGCTTTTTCGTCGCTTCGATGCAGAAATCCACATCCAGCTCCGGAATGCAGAGACGATCATCGGATACGTTCAGTCTCTTGTAGTTTTCGTCGGGTCGGAACAGGTTGATGGCGCCGTCCGCCGCGCGGTAGGCCTTCATACCCTCAAAGGTAGTCTGGCCGTAATGCAGGCACACGGCCGCGGGATCCAGCGCCACAGGAGCATACGGCACAATGCGCGGATCATACCATCCCCTGCCTTCTTTATAGTCCATAACAAACATGTGATCGGAGAACGTCGTTCCGAACGTCAGATTGTTCTCATCCTGGGGTTTTGCCTTTGGATTTTTAGTCAGTTCCACTCTGATCTCTTGCATTTTATTCACATCCTTTTCTCTCTTGAAAGAATTCATCAGTTAGATAGTAATCCTTTACCTTTTATGCTGTCAACGTGTTTTTTTGATTTTCCACAATAAATTCTATGTTTTTTCGTTAATATAAACAAATTTGATAAAAAAACGGTTGACACACCTTAGGGTTTCGAGTAAGATAAATAACAAGTTTATAGTATCAAATGCCAAGACGGGGATCAAGATATGATCTTCCTGCGTCACAGAGAGCTGCCGGCCGGTGTAAGGCAGTACGCGGAACATATCGACTCACCCCTGAGCAGTCAGCTGAAAGACAGCGGATCAGGTCAAAGACCGCCGTCTTAGGTGCGACCGGGTTTCTCACCGTTATCAACGAGAAGTATTCGCGGGATCTCCGCCGATACGTCAGAGCGGGTTTTATTAAACCAATGAGAGTGGTACCACGGAAGCCAATTGACAGCCTTCGTCTCTCGCACGGAAACGTGCGTTGAGCCGTTGGCTTTTTTACTGTAAGGAAATCAATCGAGAGAAAGGGAAACGAGAACATGAAAAACAGCAGCAAGTACAAGATCGGCTATTTTATGCCCCCCTCCTGCCGCATGGCGTGGACCAAAAAAAATCACATCGAGAAGCCGCCCGTCTGGTGCAGCGTAGACCTCCGCGACGGCAATCAGGCGCTGGTGGTGCCCATGAGCCTGGAAGAGAAGCTGGAATTTTTCCAGTTCCTCATAAAGATCGGTTTTAAGGAGATCGAAGTTGGTTTCCCCGCCGCATCAGAGACAGAATACGAGCTCCTGAGAACGCTCATCGAACAGAATATGATCCCCGATGACGTGACGATCCAGGTGCTGACCCAGTCCAGGGAGCACATCATCCGGAAGACCTTCGAATCTCTGGCAGGCATAAAAAAAGCGATCGTACATCTGTATAACTCCACCTCCGTGGCCCAGCGCGAGCAGGTCTTCCGCAAGCCCAAGGAAGAGATCATCGCCATTGCCAAGGCCGGAGCGGAGCTGTTCAACGAATACGCCGCCAAATATCCGGAGACGGATTTCCGGTTTGAATACTCTCCGGAAAGCTTTACCGGCACGGAGATGGAATTCGCTCTGGATATCTGCAACGAAGTCATCGACATATGGAAACCCACGCCGGAGAAAAAGGTCATCATCAATCTGCCGGCCACAGTCTCCATGTCCATGCCCCACGTCTACGCCAATCAGATCGAGTACATGAGCGACAACCTTCACGACAGGGAAAACGTCATCGTCTCCATCCATCCCCACAATGACCGGGGAACCGGCGTGGCCGACGCGGAGATGGGCATGCTGGCCGGAGCGGACCGCGTGGAAGGCACCCTCTTCGGAAACGGTGAACGCACAGGAAACGTGGATATCGTAACGCTGGCCATGAACATGTACTGTCAGGGCGTGGATCCCGGGCTGGACTTCTCCGACATGCCTTCTGTGGTTGATATCTACGAGAAAAACACGAGGATGCGGGTCCCCGAGCGTCAGCCCTACGGCGGCAAGCTGGTATTCGCCGCCTTCTCCGGATCTCATCAGGACGCTATCGCCAAGGGCATGAAGTACAGGGAAGAAAACGATCTGAACACCTGGACCGTTCCCTATCTGCCCATCGACCCCAAGGATGTGGGCCGGGAATACGAGACGGACGTGATCCGCATCAACAGCCAGTCCGGCAAGGGCGGCATCGGCTACATTCTGGAACAAAACTACGGATACATCCTGCCTCCCGCCATGAAGGAAGAATTCGGATATTACATAAAAGATATTTCCGACAACCTCCATCAGGAGCTGTCCCCGGATGAGATCTGCAAGGTCTTTACCTCCGAATACGTCAATTTCTTTGAGCCCATCGACATAACGAAGGTGAAGTTCCAGCAGATCGACGGTATCATCGCAACCATCAACGTAAGCATCGGCAAGGAAAGCTACGAGTTTACAGCCAACGGAAACGGCCGTCTGGACGCTGTCAGCAACGCCCTGAAGAAATACGACCAGCTGGGCGTGGATTTCGACGTGGCGGCCTACACGGAGCACGCGCTGGAAAACGGCTCCTCATCCAGGGCCTGCGCCTACGTAGCGATCAAGGACCACAACGGTCACGTGACCTGGGGCACGGGGATCCATCCGGACATCATCTCCGCCTCTGTCAACGCCTTCGTCAGCGCAGTGAACCGCGCTTTGAAAGCGAAGCAGGCTATGATATAATAACCGCAGAGCATCGCGGTTATTATACAGATTCTGTGCGCGGCAGACGCCATGCGCGGATGAGACCACGATATATAAATAAGGAAGTTTCGCTGCGGACCGATCAGTATCCGGGATGCGGCGCAGAGAGAAAAGTGAGAAAGGATACGATCACTATGGGCATGACAATGACACAAAAAATACTGGCCGCTCACGCCGGGTTGGAAAGCGTGGCCGCCGGCCAGCTGATCCGGGCCGACTTGGATATGGTGCTGGGCAACGACATCACCTCCCCCGTGGCTATCAACGAGTTCGAGAAGGCCGGCTTTGAAAAGGTCTTCGACCGCGAAAAGATCTCCATGGTCATGGATCACTTCGTCCCCAACAAGGACATCAAGGCGGCGCAGCAATGCAAACAGTGCCGTACCTTCGCGAGAAAATTTGACATCAAAAACTATTACGATGTGGGAGAAATGGGCATCGAGCATGCCCTGCTCCCGGAAAAGGGACTGGTAGCCGCCGGTGAGCTGATCATCGGCGCCGACTCCCATACCTGCACCTACGGCGCTCTGGGCGCCTTCTCCACCGGCGTAGGCAGCACCGATATGGCCTGCGGCATGGCCACGGGTCAGGCCTGGTTCAAAGTTCCTTCCGCCATCTGCTTCAATCTGACCGGAACCCTCTCCGAATATGTGAGCGGCAAGGACGTCATCCTGCACATCATCGGCAGGATCGGCGTTGACGGAGCTCTCTATAGATCCATGGAATTCCGGGGCGACGGAGTGAAAAATCTCACCATGGACGACCGTCTCTGCATTGCCAACATGGCCATCGAAGCCGGCGCGAAGAACGGTATTTTCCCCGTGGACGAGGTGACGGAAGAATACATGAAAGGACGTGTAGACCGGCCCTACGTTGTATATGAGGCAGATGCGGACGCGGAATACGATCAGGTCATCGACATCGATCTGTCCTCCATCCTCCCCACCGTCTCGTTCCCCCACCTGCCGGAAAACACCCGGACCATCGATCAGGTGGGCGATGTGAAGATCGATCAGGTGGTGATCGGTTCCTGTACCAACGGCCGTCTTTCCGATATGAAAGCTGCAGCCGAGATCCTCAAAGGCAAAAAAGTACACCGGGATGTGAGAGCGATCATCATCCCCGCCACTCAGGCCGTGTACAAAGAGTCCATGAGACTGGGCTATCTGGATATTTTCATTGACGCCGGCTGTATCGTCTCCACTCCCACCTGCGGTCCCTGTCTGGGCGGCTATATGGGAATTCTGGCCGAGGGAGAGCGCTGCGTGGCGACCACCAACCGCAACTTTGTGGGACGCATGGGCCACACCGCGTCCGAGGTATATCTTGCCGGTCCCGCCGTGGCGGCGGCGTCCGCCGTCACCGGAAAGATCAGCAGTCCGAAGGAGGTATTGTAATGAACGCACAGGGCTTTGCACATAAATACGGAGACAATGTAGACACAGACGTCATCATCCCCGCCCGCCACCTGAACACGGCGGACCACAAGGAGCTGGCCTCCCACTGCATGGAGGATATCGACGCCGGCTTCAAAGATAAAGTCAAAGAGGGAGATATCATGGTGGCCGGTTTTAACTTCGGCTGCGGTTCATCCAGAGAACACGCCCCGATCGCCATCAAGGAATCCGGTATCTCCTGCGTCATCGCGAAGACCTTCGCCCGCATCTTCTACCGCAACGCCATCAACATCGGACTGGCCATTCTGGAGTGTGAAGAAGCCAGCAGCGACATCAGCGACGGGGATCAGGTCTCCGTCAATTTCGATACGGGCGTCATTACCAACGAGACAAAGAACAAGACCTATCAGGCGCAGCCCTTCCCCGATTTCATCAAAGACATCATCACCAAGGGCGGTCTGCTGAATTCTATCCAAAAGTAGATCCATCATCGCACAGGAGCAGAAACATGAAAAAAACCATAACAGTCATCAAAGGAGACGGCATCGGTCCTGAGATCGTGAAAGAGGCCATGAGAGTAATGGACCGGGTGGCGGAAAAATTCGGCCATACGTTCACCTATCAGGAGGCAGCAGCCGGCGGCTGCGCCATCGACCAATACGGCACCTCCCTCCCGGCGGAGAGTCTGGAGAAGTGTCTGAACTGCGACAGCGTCCTGCTGGGCGCGGTGGGCGGCCCCAAGTGGGACAATGTGGATCCGGCCATCCGTCCGGAAAAAGCGCTGCTCACCATCCGCAAGGAAATGGGGCTTTACGCAAACCTGCGTCCCGCAAAACTCTTTCCCCAGCTGGCCTCCGCATCTCCGCTGAAGCAGAGCATCGTGGACGAAGGGATCGATTTTCTCGTTGTCCGCGAATTGATCGGTGGAGTCTATTTCGGAAAGAGAGAGACCAAAGAAGTGGACGGCGAGCTGAAAGCTACCGATGAGATGAGCTACAGCGAACACGAGATCGAGCGTATCGCCCGGGTGGCCTTCAACACCGCCATGAAGCGTGGCAAAAAATTGATCTCTGTGGACAAAGCCAACGTTCTGGATACCTCCAGACTCTGGAGAAAGATCGTGGAGCGGATCGCCTCCGAATATCCCCAGGTAGAGCTTTCCCACATGCTGGTGGACAACACGGCCATGCAGATCGTGAAACGTCCCTCCCAGTTTGACGTAGTAGTAACGGAAAACATGTTCGGCGACATCCTCTCCGACGAGGCCAGCATGATCACCGGTTCCATCGGCATGATCCCCTCCTCCAGTCTGGGAGAAGGAACCAGAGGCATGTATGAACCGATCCACGGATCTGCGCCCGATATCGCTGGCACCGGCGCGGCCAACCCCGTAGGCACGATCCTCTCCGCAGCCATGATGATGAAGTACTCCTTCGATATGGACGCGGAAAGCGACGCTGTGGAAGCCGCCGTGAACAAAGTACTGGATCAGGGCTACCGCACCGCCGACATCTACACGGAAGGGACGAAACAGGTCACCTGTTCCCAGATGGGTGATCTGATCGTAGAAAATATTTAACGATCCCATCAAATTATCTTTTAAACAGAAAGCAGCTCCGAAGCATGACTCCGGAGCTGCTGTTTTTCTTCCTCAGCTATTCTGTCTTATAATAATTTACACCGTTGATACACAGTCCCGAGTATTCCTCCAGATCGATGATCTCATATCGGAAATCTCCGTATACCGTGACCTCGTTGTCTTCCGTATTTCTGGAGAATCCATAGCTGTAAGCCATATCGTTTTCTCCGTCTGCCAGCGTACCGTCGCTGCGGATCAGCCAGACGCTGAAGTCCTCGCCTGTTCCCCGGAAAGAAAAACCGATGGGAGACAGAAAAACATCCTCCACAAGGCCCCCGGCCGCCTTTTCATCAGACACCGCCATCCCCGGATCCTTTTCCGAACCGCCGGAAACCCCAGGCATGGTCACGCCCATGCCCGACTCCGCGGACGCGTCGGGCATTTCCACCCCATTGCCGTATTGAGGCGTCTGGACTCCCCTGAGATCCGACGGATCGTTTTCTGAAAACAGGGAGGATCCGGCATATTCCGGCTTCAATTCTACCCCGTGGACCGACCGTCCCGGATCGACGGTCAGGACCATTCCGTCATATTCAACGTCAATCCGCGTCACCCCATCGAGACTTCCCCCCGGCACGTTCTCCGCGGAAACAGTCAGCACGTAGGATTGAAAATCCCTGGACTGAAGGTCGTCCCAGGAAAATACGGACAAGCCTCCCACAGGCTCTCTGACGCCGTCCTCAAAGCAGGCGTAGAGAGCCACGTCACCGCTCAATTCCGCCGTTCCCTTCTTTCCCAGGTATGACGCCAGTTCTTTTCGCCCTGCTCTGTCCAGCGCCTGCAGACTGAAGACGAACATACACTGCCTGCCGTCGGAGACGGCTCCGTCCACAGCCATGGCAAATCTGTCGTTTTCCTCGTGCTGGGCGGACTGAAGAATGCGGTCCTGATAGGGCTCTGTGTCCCCGTAGAAATAGGCGCCGAAATTACCGAAGATCCCCGCCGCTCCGGCTGTGATGCAGGCCAGCACCAGCACTGCGGCCATTACAGCCGTCCGTCTGCCCTTTCTTCTCCAGGCCCTGCCGGTTCCAAATGTCATATGCCCCCTGCGTCCCTGATCCGTCTCCTGATCCCCGAACGCTGCCCGGCGCGCCTCTTCCAGCATTCCGGGCGAAACCTTTACCTCTCTCAATTCCCTGTCGATCTGTTCTCTTATTTTATTCATCGAAATACATCTCCTTTAACCCCGGCTTCAGCAGCGCCTTTGCCCGGCGCAGGCGATATTCCACCGTGGTCCGCGGCAGTCCGAGGATGTCCGCGATCTCTTTCGCGTCCAGCTCCTGATAATAATACAGAAGGATGATCTCCCTGTATTTCAGCGGGAGCTTCCCGATCTCCCCGGCCACAGTGAGCCGCACCGCCTGGTCTCCCTCCCGGGACGGCAAAAGCCCCTCCAAATCTGCATGCTCCATGCTCAGCAGCTCTTTTTCACTTCGCAGCATGTTTTTGCACGTGTTGACAGCGATCCGGACCAGCCATGTCTTCGGCGACGAATCGCCCCTGAATTCATGACAGTGCCGAAAGGCCTTTATAAATGTTTCCTGCACCGCGTCCTCCGCCGCCTGCATATCTTTCAGATAGAGAAAACACATGCGCAAAAGCGGATCCGCATGCTGTGAAAACAGGTCTTCTATCATGGCTTCCCGGTTTTTTATCAGCTGATTCTTTTCCATGAGCGCCCCCTTTCCTGTATTAGACACATCCCCGCGGATCTTTCAGACATGAATTTCGATTTTTCCCCCAAAATACAATTCAATTGAGTGAACCAATTATAGCATAAAAAAGACCGCCCTTCACAGAAATCGGCTGTGAACGGGCGGTCCTGCTAAAAACCAAATAAGAACTTTACGGCCAGTGCAAATACGATAACGCCGGCGATGAGGCCCACGATGGTGAGGGCGTACTTCAGATCTTTGTCAGGGCCGGTAATACCGCCCCCGCAGCTGCCGCACTCTTCCCCGTCTTTCCACCAGTGCGCTTCCTTCACATCCGGATCCTTTTCCGCGCTCCCGGAAGCGGTGCCGGCACAGCCGGGACATCCCCCTGAACCCATGAGGATCTCGGCCATCCGTTTTTCCATATCAGTCAAGCCGCCTTTCCCGTTCCCCGTCTCTTTGCAGACCTCCGTCTCGCAGAAGCTGCAGACCTTTGAACCATCGGGGATCTGTCCCCCGCAATTGCTGCATATCATTTTCTTATCCCCTTTTTCATTACAAATTTTCACCAGAACCGTGATCCGCGCCTTGTATCCTTCTGTCCGGCGGTCACTATAAAATAAACAGCACCACAGAATAGACGGACAGCATGAAGATCCCGATGGGGAGCCCCTTGCGCGCCCATTCCTTGCTTCCGATCCTTAGCTTGCCCGCGCAGATGATGTTGGGTATATTTCCCGGAATCAGAATACCCCCGCTGATCAGCAGCCCCATGAGCACGCCCTTCAGCTGCAGCTGCGACATCAGAGGACTCACTTCCGCCGCCGCGATGGTGGCGTTGTCCAAAACTGCGGAAATGATATTGATCCAGTAGAGAAGCATTCCGTCCAGGTGTATGACATAAGTGTCGATCAGCGGCTTGAAGCCCGTTCCCAGAAGCTCAAGGGCCACCACGAACAGAAAGATCTTGGCCGCGCGAAAGACGATATCAGCGTAAGTCTCCTCATGTTCCGCCTTTTTCGTGTGAATACTCTTTGTCAGATTCCTTCTTTCCTCCGGGTTCTCGCTCAGCGGCCGGTCGGCTCCGACCATGGCGACTCCCGCCATGCAGCTCAGCGCAAAGATCCCCGGAAAGATGTATCTTCCCAGCAGAGAGATGAGATAGTGAAAATCTTCATCTAATATCCCCACCACGATGGTGGCCAGCGGTTCGCCCAGCGGCGTCAGCGCCGCTCCCATGCCGATGGCAAAGCATGCCAGAACACAGAGATTGATCTTATCCTCCTTCGCCACAGGAAGACATTCAACGATCTCCACCAGGATCAGCGCCGCGATGATCGCGGTGATAAAGCTGGATATGATCCCCAGAAACATGACGATGATGGCGCAGAATATGGGCAGCGGGACCCAGATCACCGTCCGTCGTATTGCCTTGCGCAGATAGTACAGTCCGAATTTAAAGATCAGACCCGCCAGAAATACCGCTGCAGTTATCATATAGAGCATCCGATACGCCGCGATCTCTCTTGCCAGCTGCCATGTCAATGTTCCCGTCGCGCCAGTGGCGATCACGCCCATAGTGAACAGAAATATCTCCAGGTTTTCTTCCACTCGCTTGAACAAAAATGGCATCAATATAATGCATGCCAGCACTGCAAACAGTATTCCGTTCATATGAGTTCTCCTTTTGCCTGCGGCTTCCCGCTGTCTGGTCCTGCAGACAGCCGCGCCGTATCCCTCAGTTGTGTATTCTACTCCAAATTTTCCGACCTGTCTATACATATTTCGACAATTTAGTTCGACAATTTTCTCCATTTGTCGCAATTTTCCACGATCTTTTTTATGACTATGCTTCTATACCGGAATTTATGCGGAAAAAAACGCCGCGCTTCACAGAGGAACTGCCATTGACCGGTCCATTCCCTGTTCCACCGGACGATGTCCGGCATGGGGCGGCCAGTTCTTTTGATCTGCCCTTTCACACAGTACTTCAAAATCCCCTCGGAACCGTGAATGACGGGATAAAAAAGAAAAATCCCTGGAACGCTATCATTCCAGGGATTTTTCCATATTTTGGTGCGGTCGATGGGACTTGAACCCATACGGTGTTACCCACACGGCCCTCAACCGTGCGCGTCTGCCGATTCCGCCACGACCGCGAATACTGACCCGCGAATAATATATTACCATAGCGCGGGTCGTTTGTAAAGAAAAAATTCAACTGTTTTGAGGAAATGTTCTGAGGAAAGATCGCCGGCTTTTTGCGCCGGCCATGAGACGGCTCCTCTATTCCTGGGGCTTCGGTTCCTGTTCCTGATCCTGACTGTCCAGGATCTGATTTTTGAGTTTGTAAGTAACGGTCCAGTCCTCACAGCCGTTGTAGGGATCCACGAAATATGGTCTGATGGTACCGGTGAGCCCTTTGGCTGATATCAGACCGTATGTCTTGTAAAACATACAGTAATAAGGGGTCTCTTCCGTCAAAATATTTCTTACGCTTTTAAAAGCGCTGCGTTTTTCTGCCGCGGTCACTCCGGATTCCATGGTGTCCAGCAGCTGGTCCAGTTCGGGATTCACATACCCCGCCGGGTTGCCGCCGGCGGAATGGAGCAAAAATCTCAGATCGAAGTTGTCCTGTATGCGGTAACCCCCGATATAAACGTCATAATTTTTCGAGGCCACCTTCGCGGAGTAAGAATCCCAGTCTGTCTGCTCCACGGTCACGTGGATGGGCAGCTTGGAAAATCCGTCGCGGACGATCTGCGCCGCAGCCGTTCGCGACCCGTCCTCCTGATTGACCAGTATCTCAATGGAAATTTCATCGCCGGCTGCGCTCTCCACAAAGCCGTTTCCATCCCGATCCAGATAGCCTGCCTGCTCCAGCAGCTTTTTTGCTTCGCCGATATCGACGGAGAGCAGCTTTTCCGTGCTGTCAACGCCCAGATAGCCGGGATAATACAGATTGTCGCTTCTGACGCCGCTGTTGTAATACCCTGTCTCCAGGATCTCGTCCACGTTCACGGTGCACGCCAGCGCTTTCCGCACCAGCGGATCGGCCAGCGCAGTTCTCTGACAGTTGAAGCCGATCATTTCCACTTCGTTGGAGGGAAACGATACCAACTGCACGTCTTTATTATTCACCAGCGTGTCTCTGTCGATATTCTTAGAGAATGTGGTGGTCAGATCGTTAATGTCGAAAAGGTTGACCGCGTCCAGACGATCGGGAAGCACACGGAAACAGACCCTGTTCTGGGCCTTTCCATCTCCGTGATACGACTGGTTCGCCGTGAGTACGATCTCTTTGTTCACATCCACAGACTCCGCCTTGTACGGTCCCGTTCCAACAGGCACGAATTTCTCCGTACTGTTTTTGACCGCGTTCACGTTTTTAAATTTATGCTTCGGGATAATGGGAAAAGTGAGCTTTTCCACCGCCACGTCACTGTTGTTTTTAAAATAGATCTGGATCGTATGATCATCCCGGACCCGGGCGGATTTTATATTGTCCACATAGCTGTTGTAGAGGGAGAGATTGGAATACAGCACGCTGAGATAACTGTCTATGCTGAACTTGACGTCGTCCGCCTGGAAGGCTTCCCCGTCGTGCCAGTAAACTCCCTGCTTCAGGGTGATGAGAACAGAGTATCCGTCATCCTCATAGGAATAGGACTGGGCCAGCAAAGGCTGCGCCTGCAGCGTCTCATCCAGAGCGAACAGGCCCTCGTAGATCAATTTGTCGATATAGTATGTGTCCTCGTCCTTGCTGACCACCGGATTCAGGGTGCGGACGTTTTCGATGGGCATATAGATATCCGTGGAAGTGGTGGTCGTCTCGGTTTCCTCCGTATTGTTCATGAGAAAATCCACGCCGCTCTCACAGCCGGAAAGCAGCAGAGACGCCGCAGTGAGAATGGCCAAAAATATGGAACAACGTTTTTTCATTCTATCTCTCCAAGTAAACGATCGATCTGCAGATACAGTTCTTCCGGAGCGCCGGAATTGCACAGAATCCGGTCCGCCCTGGCGCACTTTTCTTCTCTGGGCATCTGACGCCGGATGCGGTCTCTGATCTCCTCCTCGCTGAGCCCGTCCCGCTGTCTGACCCTGCGGATGCGCTCCTCGTCCTCCGCGTCCACCACCCAGACCTGATCGGCCAGGCGCTCAAGACCGGTCTCAAAGAGCAGCGGAACGTCCAGAAAGATCACGTCGCCCTGAAACGTAGCCACCCGCTCTTCGATTCGCCTGAGGATCTCACCGTGAGTGATCTCATCCAGTTTTTTCTTTTTCTCCTCATCCGCAAAGGCCATCCGTCCCAGCTTTTTTCGGTCAAGACTTCCGTCCGGATTGATGATCTCCGCTCCGAAAGTCCTGCTCAGCTTCTCCAGCACCGGTGAATCCGGCTCCGTTATCTCTCTGGCGATCCCATCGGCGTCCACGATGGCGCAGCCTTTCCGCGCGAGGTAGTCGGAGACGGTAGATTTTCCGCTTCCGATGCCTCCAGTCAGTCCGATCACCATCATTTCAGATCGTACCAGCTTTCTCCCGTATTCAGATCCACAGCAAGGAAGACGCTGAGCTTCACCGCATTTTCCATGTTCTCCTCAAGCAGCTTCTTCACCGTTTCCAGCTCGTCTCTGTGCGCCTGGATGATAAGCTCGTCGTGGACCTGCAGAAGCAGGCGGGACCTGGCGCACCGGCTGTACAGCGCATCGTTGACCTTGATCATCGCCAGCTTGATAATATCCGCCGCGCTGCCCTGGATGGGAGTGTTCATCGCCAGACGCTCTCCCGCCTGACGCACCATATAGTTGCCCGCTGTTATCTCGTGAATGTCCCTGCGCCGGTTCATCAGCGTGGTCACATACCCCTTCTCCCTGCAGTGTTCCACCTGCCGGTCCATGTATTCCTTGACCTGCGTATACTTTTTGAAGTACTCGCTGATATAGTTCTCCGCCTCTTTTCTGGTAATATTCAGTTCATTGGAAAGGCCGAATCCGCTCATGCCGTAGATGACGCCGAAATTGACTGCCTTGGCGTTGCTCCGCTGCAGGCTGGTCACCTCATCCTCGGGCACGCCGAAGACCTTAGAAGCCGTGATGCGGTGGATGTCCTGCCCCTCGTTGAACGCTTCGATGAGCTGGGGGTCCTGAGAGAGATGGGCCAGCACCCGCAGTTCGATCTGCGAATAGTCGGCGCCTACCAGAGTATATTCATCGGATTCAGGGACGAACGCTTTCCTCAGCTGTCTTCCCAATTCCTGGCGCACGGGAATGTTCTGCAGATTGGGTTCAGTACAGCTGATGCGCCCTGTGGCCGTCACCGTCTGCTGAAAATGCGCGTGGATCTTTCCATTGTCGTCGATCAGAGGGAGCAGTCCTTCCACATAAGTGCTGGAAAGCTTGGTGAGCATGCGGTATTCCAGGATCTGCGCCACGATCTCAAATTCGTCCTGCAGCCGTTCCAGGATCTCCGCGCCGGTGGCGTAGCCGGTCTTGGTCTTCTTCGCCCCCGGGAGCTTGAGCTTTTCAAAGAGGATCACACCCAGCTGTTTGGGAGAATTGATGTTGAAACTTTCGCCGGCCAGCTCGTAGATCCTGCTCTCCGCAGTAGATATCCGGCTGTTCAGCAGTTCGCCCAGGCTCAGCAGCTCTTCCCTGTCCACGGCAAAGCCCTGGACTTCCATGCCCGCAAGCACTCTGATCAGAGGCAGTTCCACCTGGTAGAAAACCTCCTCCAGCTCCTTCTCCTTCATCTTTTCTTCCAGGATCCCCTTCAGCGCGTAAACATAAGCGCACCACCTGGCGCCATAATCAGCCATCTTTTGTCCTGGATCGGAGAACATGTCGGTCTGGCCGTTGTCCGCCAGGAATTCCTTCTCCGGCTGAAAACTCTCTTCCAGATATTCCAGGACCATGGTCGGCAGCTCATAATTGCTTCTGGTAGGTTCCAGAAGATACTGTGCGATGGCCGTGTCGAATGCCGGACGGAAACTGTGGGCGTCCATGCCGGCTCCGGCGGCCAGGGCATAGATGTCCCACTGAAGGTTGTGACCGCAGAAAGATGGCATACGCTGCGTCCAGACGCGGCTCAATGCGTTAAGCACAGATTGATCATCCGTATTAAAATAATAGCACACAGAATCGCACAGAACGCTGATCCCAGTGATTTCAGGGGTTTTCCTGTGATTTGCATCGGACCAGACCTTGAGCACCGCTCCGTCCTGCTCCGCTACGGAGCGGGCGGCCGTTTCCGCTGACGCTTCATCCTCGATCACCTGGATCCTGTATTCTGGTCTCTTCCATTTTTTTTCAGACGCAGCCGGTCCTCCGCTCTCTTTTACCTCGCCGGAAGCGCTCAGTTTCTTGAGCAGGCTGTTGAATTCCAGCTTCCTGTAAAGGGCGATCAGCGTCTCGTAATCCGGAGTGTCGATTCTGGCCGCCTCCAGATCGATCTCAATGGGCACGTCCGTATAGATGGTGGCGAGCCTGCGGCTCATGGCCGCCAGCTCCGCGTTATTCTCTACTTTTTCTCTCAGCTTGGCGTTGCTGATCTCCTCCGTGTGCGCCAGAAGATTGGCCACCGTGCCAAACTGCAGGATCAGCTTCTGCGCGGTCTTCTCACCCACTCCCGGGATGCCGGGAATATTATCCGACTGATCGCCCATCAGTCCCTTGTAATCAATGAACTGATCCGGCGTAAAGCCGTACTTGTCGATCATGGCCTGACGGTCGAACATCTCAAATTCCGATATGCCCTTTTTGGTGATCAGCACCCTGGTCACATCGGTGGCCAGCTGCAGCTCGTCCTTATCTCCCGTGATGATCAGCGGGGACAGGCCCTCTTCCTCAGCCCGCCTGGCTACCGTGCCGATTATATCGTCCGCCTCAAATCCGTCGATCTCCAGCATTGGGATCTTCATAGCTCCCAGCACCTCTTTCAGCAAAGGCAGCTGCATGGCCAGCTCAGGCGGCATCTTTTTTCTGCCGGCTTTGTATTCTTCATATTGTTCATGGCGGAATGTAGGCGCTTTTCTATCAAAAGTCACCATCAAATATTCCGGCTCGTAGTCCGTTCGTATTTTGCTCAGCATATTAAGAAAACCGTACACCGCGTGGGTGTACAGTCCTTCTTTTGTTATCATGGGTCTTTGAATGGCATAGTACGCCCGGTTGATCAGGCTGTTGCCATCAATTATCACTATTCTGTTTTTTTCCATACGATTTCCTTTACCTGATGTTTCGTCTCATTTCCTTCGCTTTCATCGGCCGCCCCGTACTTGTCTTCTGCGCCGTCAGAATCGGACTCATCGGCCGAGACAGCCGTTTCAATACGGAATACGACTTCGCTTCCTCCGTTTTTCACGTCGTAGCCTTCCAGAGTAAAATCAGTTTCTGAGATCTGGCCGGAAAGCCATGGACCCAGATCCAATAAGATCTCGCTGGCGGAAAGCCCGGAAGAAGTGCCTGTCATGTCCATGCGGACCTGCCTGCGGCTGCCCTCGATCAGGAAGCTGCTCTCCAGCTTGATCGAACTGCTGTGCAGCTGACGGAAGGTCAACTCGCCCGTTCCCAGATAATCCTCGTAGAGCTTCATCGTGAACGAGACTGCATCTGTAGTATACCCATTTATGCCGGCTGTTGCAACGGTATCTGAAAATAAGGCCGCATCTTTTGTATTGAGGGCTTCCACGTATTCGCCCATCCATTCCGCGCACGCCCGGCTGTATTCATCCTGAGTGGAAAAGCCCGCGCCTCTGGACAGACCGGAATCCGTGATCTCGGAGGTCTCTCCCTGTCCCGGCAGGACCGTGTTCGTCTCCAGTCCCCCTGTGGCCATCAGCGCCGGTGTGGACGCGTCCTGGTCCTGCGCTGCCCCTCCGGCCGCTTCGCCGCCGGCAGACCCGCTGCCGGACGGGGAGACGGCGTCCTCTGTGATAGCGCTGCGATACATGACTATATTTCCGCCGCTGTTTTGCGGAGCGGGCGAAGCAGATTCAACTTCGGCGTCAGATCCGGCGGGCCCGGCTGCGCCGCGCAGCACTTCGTCCCCGTCTTCCTCCGCCTGCTGCTTTGCAACGATACTGTATTGGCAGCCCTGGTCCTGCCCGGCTCCTTCGCCTGAATCAGCGGCCGATTCCGCTTCCTCCGCCGTTCTGTTTTTGTCTATAGCCAGATCCCTGAGCGGAATTCCCACGCCGTCCTGCATCATCGCCACAGACAGGATCCCTACCATAAATACGGCTGCCGCCGCGCCGGCTATCTTCCAACGGGGTCTTTTCCTCTCTTTTCGAACTGCTTTATCTTCCACAGGCAAAACGACCGCGGAATCTTTCTCCCCAGAGATCTTCTCTGTCTCCTTCTGCGCTTCGATCTCCCGGCGCAGCGCCCTTCTGAGATCCAGATCAAAACGGTCCGGAACGGGAGCCGCAGGAATTTCAGAAAGCAGACTCATGATCTCTCTCAGCTGTTCCGCTTCTTCTCTGCATCTCTCGCACTGACCTAAGTGCTCCTCCACAGCATTTCTATCCTGCGGCAAAAGCGATCCGTCCAGATAATCGGACAGCCGTTCTCTTGTCTTCTCACAGTCTGTGTTTCTCATTTGCTCCCCCTCCTTTCCCTTTCATTTTTTCTTCATTCATAAATTAGACGAAAAAGTTTTGATTTTGTTCCAGAAGAATCTCACGCAATTTCAGTCTCGCTCTGTTGATGCGGGATTTCACCGTGCCCAGGGAACAATCCAGCATACTGCTGATCTCCTCATATGAAAATCCCTGAACATCCCTCAGTATGACGATCTCCTTTTGTTCCGGGCTGAGGAGTTCCAGTGATCTCAAGATCATTTCCGCTTTCTCCCTGCGCTCCAGCGCTTCCTCCGGCGTGGGCGAGCGGTCGGGTATCTGAACGATCTTCTCCTCGTCCTCCCCATCCCCCGCGTACACGCTGTCGATCTTTTTCGCGCCGCTGTTCTTTCGCAGCATATCGTTGCAGGTGTTGACCACGATCCGGTACACCCAGGTGTCGAAACTGCTCTCCTCTTTAAACGAGGGCAGATGACGGAACACTTTGATGAAGCTCTCCTGCAGGACGTCGAGAGCGTCATCCTCATTGCGCATATAGCGCAGTGCGATATTATAAGCCCTCGTCTTGCAGCGGACAATCAGCTGCTCAAAACTGGGCTCATCGCCGGCTTTCGCCCGCGTGATCAGCTCCCTTTCCTGTAAATCGGCCACTTCATCCGTCTCCTTAAGTCATCTCAGAGAATCCAAATATTATACGGTGAGCTGCTCTCTCACATACTGGTAGATCCGGTCCGCCAGCGCGATCCCCTCGTCCACCACCAAGATCAGCCTTCCTTTAAAAAACTGCTTTTTGTCCTCATCCTTCATCAGCTTCAGATTGATCAGGATGTTCAGACGCGCTCCCTCCAGTGCCGCCCGGCAGCACGCTGCTCCCACGCCTGCGTCGCTGACGGCCATGACGCTTCCCTTGTGGGCGTACTCTTCCAGCAGTTCAAGGGCGTCGTAGCAGCATTTCGCGATGCTCATGGGGCATGCGGTAGCTCCTATCAGCGCTTCCTGGACCGCGTCTTCCTTCACGCGCTTTTCTTCCGCGGTTCCTGCCGGAAGCCTGTATGCCGCCGCCAGAGGAGCGAAAGCCAGCGCGTCCTGTTCCACCAGATCCTCCAGTTTTTTCATCAGCTCGTCCGACTTTTTCAAAAGCTCCTGCATCTCCGTTTCCACGTCGGCATATTTTTTCTTCCCTACCGTCAGGTTTCCGACCATACTTCCGAGGGCGATTCCCACAGCGCCCACCAGCGCGGACGCGCCTCCGCCTCCCGGCGTCGGAGCCCCTGAAGCCAGTTCGGCAATCCACTCTTCACAGCTTTTATGTAACATTCGCCCTTCCTCCCGCTCTCACTCTATCTGATTTCTTCTCCCTCTGCCGCAGTTTCCCGCGCTTTCAGCGCCTATCCGTCGTCCGCTGCGCACAGACATACTTATTCTATCCTAAAATACCCCATGTTGACAAGAACACAGACCGAATAATATAAATTTCCGGAAAATAAAAAAGTCCCCATTGAAAACGCGATCCGCCCTATGGTCTCACTTTCACAGAGGAAACGCGATCCGCCCTGCGGGCTCACTTTCATAAGGTAACTTTTTTGAAACACGCGGAAATGTCAGCGGACGATATTTCCCATGTTATAAAAAAAATCCCGAATGTGCCGTCAGGTTACGAATTCACACCCTATCTCTTGATAGGTGGGTCCTCTGTTCCTGCTTCTGTCTTCCGCTGCGAAGGCGGCCTGACATAGGCGACGGAAACCCGAGGTCCCGTGAACTCTCTGTAGGTTAAATTACATAACCTTAACGAGCACTCCAGGATTATAGATTTATTATACATCATTTCCCGTCGTTTATGTAGACGGAAAAATGATTTTTTTGTAATATTACTCGTACAGATCGACGGTGCTGTTGGTGTAGACTTTCTGAACGTCGTCGTCATCTTCCAGCGTCTCGATCATCTTTCTGAGATTTTTCAGATCGCTCTCGGCCGGCGTGGATTCCATGGACGGCACATAGTCGATATCCGCTTCCACAAACTCGTAGCCCCCGGCTTTGAGTCCGTCGCAGACGTCGCTGAATACATCGGGCGTAGTCAGGATCTCGAAGCTGTCCTCATAGGTGACCATGTCGTCTGCGCCCGCTTCCAGAGCCGCTTCCAGCAAGGCGTCCTCGTCGACGGAATCCGTCTTTTCGATGACGATCACGCCCTTTCTGTCAAACATGTAGGATACGCATCCCGGAACGCCCAGGTTTCCCCCAAATTTGTCGAAAGCGTGCTTCACCGACGCCGTGGTCCGGTTTTTATTGTCCGTCAGCACGTCTACGATGACGGCCACGCCGCCTGCGCCGTAACCCTCGAAGCTGCCGCTCTCATAGCTTTCTCCTCCCAGCTCTCCGGTTCCTTTTTTGATGGCGCGGTTTATATTGTCATTGGGCATGCCGATGCCCTTGGCTTTATCTATGGCGGTTCTCAGGGAAGCATTGTAGTTGGGGTCGCCTCCGGCCTTCGCCGCGACGATGATCGCCCTGGCATACTTCGTGAATACGGCAGCCCGCTTTGAATCCTGCGCTGCCTTTCTTCCGGCAATTGTACCATGTCTACCCATAAATATTCCTCCTAATTCTTGTCTAAGCGTTAGTAGTATACCACTAAAGCTGTCCGATTTCAACGGTTTCTTCTTCCGCGCCCTCATTTTGCGAGCGCTGGAGGTTTCTGAAAGCCGTGGCCATCATCAGCTTGATACGGTTCAGCTGATTGACGTCGCTGGCGCCCGGGTCGTAGTCGATGGCCGCTATATTGGCCATGGGATTGTATTTTCTCAGGGCCTTCAGCATACCTTTTCCTGTCACATGGTTGGGCAGGCAGGCGAAGGGCTGCAGACACACGATATTTTCCACCCCGCTGTCCAGCAGTTCTACCATCTCTCCCGTCAGAAGCCATCCCTCGCCGCACTGGTTTCCCAGAGAGGTGATCTTTTCGGCTTTCTTTGCCATCTCCTGTATGGGGATGGGGCCGTGGAACCTGCGGCTCTCATTGAGGGCCTTCACCGCGCCGGCCCGCAGGCCCTCCACGACGCGGATCGCCGCGCTGTTGGTCAGCATGGCCTTATAGGTACCTGAGAGATATTTGAAATTGAATTCCTTGCTGTACATTCCATAGAGAAAGAAGTCGATGAGATCCAATACCACGGCTTCTCCGCCCTCTCTCTCGATGATGCCTACGATATCATTGTTGGCTGTGGGGTGATACTTGACCAGGATCTCGCCCACCACGCCGACTTTCGGCTTTTTGACGTCCAGTACCGGCAGCCGGTCAAAGTCCTCCACGATGGCCTTCAAGTTCTTGTTGAACTTCGTGAAACTTCCCTTTGAGATATTTTCTCTGGCCGCCGCCACCCACTTATCGTAGAGCGCATTGGCCGAACCGGCTTCTTTTTCATAGGGACGCGTGGCGTAGAGCACCCGCATGAGCACGTCCCCGTACACCATGCCCATTCCCGCGCGTTTGATGATGCCCGGCGTGAATTTAAAGCCCGGGTTGCTCTCCAGCCCCGCATAATTGGCCGAGATGACAGGGACCTGCTCCATCCGCAGATCTACCAGCGCTTTCCTCAGCAGCGCGATGTAATTGCTGGCCCGGCACTGTCCGCCTGTCTGCGAGAGGATCACCGCGGTCTTGTTCAGATCGTACCTGCCTGATTTCAGCGCGCCGATGATCTGCCCCAACGCAACGATGGTGGGATAACAAGCGTCGTTGTTGATGTACTTCAGCCCTTCCTCCACCGCGTGTTTATCCACGGAGGGCAGCAGCTCTACTTTGTATCCGCCGTGAGCCAACGCTTCCTCCAGGAACTGGAAGTGAATTGGCGACATCTGCGGCACCAGGATCGTGAAATCCTTCTTCATGGCCCGGGTGAATTCCCTGCGCTCAAAGGGTTTATCCTCCATGCTGTGGCGGATGTGATTCTTCTCCCGTTCTTCCATGGCGGCTTTCAGGGAACGGATACGGATCTTTGCCGCTCCCAGGTTGGATCCCTCGTCTATTTTGAGCACGGTATACAGTTTATTCTTCTCTTTTAAGAGCTCCTCTACCTGATCCGTGGTGACGGCGTCCAGACCGCAGCCGAAGGAATTCAGCTGCACCAGCTCGATATCGTCGTTTCTGCCGGCCACCTCCGCCGCCTTATACAGCCGGGAGTGATACATCCACTGATCCAGAATGCGGATAGGACGCAGCAGATCTGTGAAGTGAGCCACGGAATCCTCCGTGAGCACCGCCATGCCGAAGGATGTGATCACCTTATCCATGCCGTGGTTGATCTCCGGATCCAGATGATAGGGCCTGCCCGCCAGAATGACGCCTTTTTTATTGTTGGACTTGATATACTTGATCGCATAAGCTCCCTGACGCTTGATATCGCTCTTAAAGCGCTTATCCTCTTTTCTCCCCTCTTTCACCGCCCGGTTGATCTCCGACATGCCGATGTTTCTGTCCCGCAGCAGCGCGTAAAGGCGCCGGACCAGCCGCTCGTCGTTGTCATAGGGCAGGAATGGGTGAGAGAACTCAACGCCTTTTTCCGCGAAAATATCGTCCATATTGTGGGCGATCACTTCCGGATACGTACCCACGATGGGACAGTTGTAGTGATTGGGCGCGGCGGGATCCTCCTCGCGCTCAAAATTGATATTGGGATAGAAGATCCATTTGATCCCCTGCTCCACCAGCCATTTCACATGACCGTGGACCAGTTTGGCGGGATAGCACACCGTATCGGAGGAGATCGTCTCCATTCCCAGCTCATAGATGGATTTGGAAGATACCGGCGAGAGCACGACCCGAAAACCCAGTTCAGTAAAAAACGTGAACCAGAAGGGATAGTTTTCGTGCATGTTGAGGACCCGCGGAATGCCGATCGTTCCCCGTTTGGCAAATTCCTCCGCCAGCGGCGTATAGGAAAACAGTCTCTTGTACTTGTATTCAAACAGGTTGGGCAGCGCCTTGTCCTCCGCCTCCCTGCCCGCTCCCCGCTCGCAGCGGTTGCCGGTGATAAATTTCTTGCCGTCGCTGAATTTGTTGATCGTGAGCAGGCAGTTGTTCTCACAGCCCTTGCAGCGAGTATGACTGTTCGTTACCGTGAAACAGTTCATCTGCTCCAGCCGGATCAGCGTGGACTCTGTGCCCTCGATGTAGTTGTCCCTGGCGATGAGAGCCGCGCCAAAAGCGCCCATGATCCCGGCGATGTCCGGACGGATCACGTCTTTTCCCATGATCTTTTCGATGCTCCGCAGGATCGCGTTGTTCAGGAACGTTCCCCCCTGCACCACGATCCGGCTGCCGGCTTCCTCAGGATCCCTCAGCTTGATCACCTTGTACAGCGCGTTCTTGATCACCGAATAGGAAAGTCCGGCGGAAATGTCGCCGATGGTGGCGCCTTCCTTCTGGGCCTGTTTTACTTTGGAATTCATGAACACGGTGCATCTGGTCCCCAGATCTACCGGCGCCTTGGCGAACAGCGCTTCGTTGGCAAAGGCTTCTACGCCCATGTTCACGGACTTGGAATAGGTCTCGATGAAGGAACCGCACCCGGAGGAGCAGGCCTCGTTGAGCATGATATTATAGATGGCGTTGTCGCGGATCTTCATACACTTCATATCCTGCCCGCCGATGTCGAGTATAAACTCCACTCCCGGAAGAAATTCCTCCGCCGCCTTATAGTGGGCCATGGTCTCGATCTCGCCCATATCCACGCCGAAGGCGGCTTTGATCAGCCCTTCGCCGTAGCCGGTGACCGCCGCGTTGGCGATGACCGCGTTCTCCGGCAGCAGGTCATACAGCTCACGCAGCATGGTCAGCGTGGCCTCCATCGGTTTCCCTTCGTTGCTCTTATAAAAAGAATAGAGCAGATATTTATCCTCGTCGATGAGGGCGGCCTTGGTGGTGGTAGAACCGGCGTCGATGCCCAGATAGACTTTTCCCCTGGCTTTCCGGATATCCTTCCGTTTGATCTTATCCCTGTCGTGGCGTTCTTTGAATTCTCTGTACTCCTGAAAATCCCGGAACAGCGGGTCCAGATGCTTGGTCTCCGACATGGCGGAGGGCTCCGCATGGTTCAGACGGTACAGAATTTCCTCTACAGAGAGACAGGGATGTTTCTCAGAGAGCAGCGCTGCGCCGATGGCCACGTAGAATTTAGAATCCTCAGGAAAAATGATGTGCTCCGGCGTCAGTTCCAGAGTCTCGATAAACCGCTGGCGCAGTTCCGACAGGAAAGACAGCGGCCCTCCCAGAAATGCCACGTTGCCTGTGATGGTCCGGCCGCAGGCCAGACCGCTTATGGTCTGATTCACCACCGCCTGAAAAATGGAAGCAGCCAGATCTTCCGTGCCGGCTCCCTCGTTGATCAGCGGCTGGATATCCGTCTTGGCGAACACGCCGCAGCGGGCGGCGATGGGATAGATCATCTTGTGATGTTTGGCCGCCTCGTTGAGACCGCCGGCATCCGTATTCAAAAGCACCGCCATCTGATCGATGAAAGCCCCTGTGCCGCCGGCGCAGGTCCCATTCATCCTCTGCTCGATGGCGGAACCGTAAAATGTGATCTTTGCATCCTCTCCGCCCAGCTCGATGGCCACGTCCGTATCCGGTATAAACGTTTCCACAGCCCGGCTGCAGGTGATGACTTCCTGCTCAAACGGCACCCGGACCAGCGAGGACAGGGACAGTCCCCCGGAGCCGGTGATACACATGGTTGCCGACACGCCCGGCATCTGGTCGTTCAAAACTTCCAGCAGTTCCTTCACCTTATCAAACACGTTGGACATATGTCTCTCGTATCTGCTGAATAATATATTATTTTTTTCATCGAGCAGTACGACCTTTACAGTCGTTGAGCCGATGTCGATTCCCAGTTTCATATTGCACTTCTCCTTTAACTGTAAAATTATATCATAGCCCCTCCAAAAAGAAAAGACTCCTGCTGTTCTGCTTTTGGTCATTCTATGATACAATACCCTTATTATGAAAAGTATAATCAGAAAGAGAACATATCAGGCGATCTATCGCCTGCTGGATCGGGTAAGCCCCCTGCCCGGAGACTGCGGCCTGCTGTGCGGAGCCGCCTGCTGTTCAGAACCGGCGGATCTGACGGGAGATGAAAAGCAGACGGGAGAATACGGCTCGGAAACGGAGATGGGGATCTATCTGCTTCCCGGAGAAGAAAAACTGTTCACGAGAAAGGAGAACTGGCTCCATTGGACCGTGGAAGACGCAGAGGATTTCGACTTTCCGGATTCCTGGCACGGCAAGATCTATTTTGTCCGCTGCAGCTGCGCGCCTCATTGTCCCAGAGAGATGCGGCCGCTGCAATGCCGTTTCTTTCCTCTAGCGCCTCATTTCACGGCGGATGGCAGACTGGTCCTCATACGTTCCGATCTGGAGCTGCCTTATGTCTGTCCGCTGATCCGGGACCGGATGGAGCTGACTCCTTCCTTTATAAAGGCTACTTACACCGTATGGACTCATCTGATCCGCGATCCGCTGATCTTTGACCTGGTGGTCTACGATTCCTCGTTCCGGGAGGACGGGGACGCAGACGTGGTCTATCCGTATTTTTAGCGCGCAGAAGTCCGCCCGGACGCTGAACAAAAAAATCCGCGGCCCCGCTCCCGTTTTCCGGAGCAAGGCCGCGGTCTTTTTGTATTTTCAGACCCCTTTTGAATCGGTCCTCTGTTTCGATCCGTCCTTCTGACTTTTGTTGTATGCCGTTATTCCACGTTTAAAAGCTGATACAGCGCCGACGCGGCTTCCGCTCTGGTCATCTGCGCGCCGCCGTTAAAGCGTCCCTTTTCGTCCCCTGTCATAACGCCCAGCCCATAGCACACGGCGGCATATCCCCTGTAGCTGTCCTCCACTTTATCCGCGAACAGGTCTTTGAAGATGCTGTTCTTCTGAGCCAGCTTATCGAAGCCCAGATAACGGACCATGAATTTGGCTGCTTCCTGCCGCGTCACGGCGCGTTCCGGCGCTTTTTCCCCTGTTAGAACGATCTTTCTCCGTTCCAGCATCTGATACAGCTCATCCTGATCCGCACCGGCCCAGCCGGGAGCGTACAGGTAACGGAGAAAATCCTCCTGCGTGATGGCGGTCTCCGGCAGGAACCGGTCCCCGCTCAAATAATATCCGTTGTTCAGCAGCGCCCGGATGGTGGACTCCGCCCAATGGCCTGCGATATCTCCGTACTCGGGCATCAGTCCGTCCTGATAGGCCTTTCCTCTCCGATCGATCTGCGTTCCCTTGAAGGGATCGATGAGGTAGGATGTGACGCTGTTCTCAAAGGTGTAGACCAGAGACACCTGATCCGCCGCGGTCTTCACATAGGTCAGCTGCAGATTTCCTTTCTCATTAAACGTTTCGAAGGCTGCGGCGCTGGTGATCGCGCCGGAGGCGTCCGGGAATGAGACCTTCGGCCAGGCATTATCGTAAGAAGTGACCGCTCCGTCCCTGGCATCCACAGTCACAGTCAGCCCGCTGCCGGCCACGCCGATGCCGTTTTCCGATCTGCGAAAGAAGAACGTGTAAGCTTCTTTTTCCTCCGGCCCGCTGTTCTTGTAAACGGACACATCCGGAGCGCTTTCCTTAAGCACGGTCTGCGCGAATTTCTCCGGCGCCATTTTCTTTGCGAAAGCTTCGGCCTTTGCTCCGGCCTGCTCCTCGTTCAGCGTTGCGCTCCCCTTTTTGTCGCCGCTGTCATAGATACTAAAGGAAAGGACCTCCCCGGTCTTGGCGTCCACGACGCCGTAGGCTCCGTCAAAGCTGAGCCGGTAGCGGTACTCATCAGGCTGGGTGTACTCTTTGCCCAGATAAGTGCTCTGCAGTTTCGCACCGCTCTTGAGACCGGCCGCCGCCCGCAGCAGACTTTCCGCTTTTTCCCGACTGATCAGACCCGCCACATTTTCAACGGCCGACTGTTCTTCCGGCGTCAGCGCGGCTTCTTCCGAAGCGCCGCCGGCGCCCATGTCTTTGGCGTTGGCAGTGCTTCCGTACCTCCAGTGGTAATCATTGTAGACGCTCACCATCTCCCCCGTCTCCGCGTTCAGGGCTTTGCCGCTGCTCTGATCCATATTGTACCCCAGAAAGACGGTCAGCTTTTTTTCCCGACTGTCATAGTACGTGTAATAATTCAGCTCTGCGCCGGCTGTCTCCGCATAGCGCTGGACGGCTTCTTCCGCCGGGAAAGCGGGTTTTGCCGCCGGGAACTCCGGCACGCTCTGTCCTGCGGAAAGTCCGCTGAACTGCCGCACCCCGCCGCTGTACTTGTCTACGTATACCTCGGCCAGAATAAAGGAGACCGGCACATCGTTGACATACAGCTGATACGTGTAGCACAGATCGCCGGTGGAGGAGGCGTTTTCTTTCTCCCTGACCGCCCTCATCTGTCCGGCCAGAGAAGGCATAGCCCCCTTCAGGAACGCATCGGCCTGCTTTCTTCCGGCTTCCCGCTCCACCTTTGCCAGCCCGCTCTCCTCTCTGTCAACGTACTTATAATAGCTGTTCAGATTTCCCTGACTGTCCACAGAAGCGCTGATCCCTCCGCTTCCGTCCTCCCTGCTCCACTCCAGATTCCAGACGGTCACCTTTTTTCCCTCGGCACCGTTCTCCTCATATGTGGAATAATTGAACTCGGAAAAATCAGCCGGTATGGCCGCGGCGTTTTTTACGATGCGGATCGCCTTTTCCAGATCCTGGCCGCCGCTTTCTCCAAAGGCCGGAAACGCCGCTGCAAGAACCAGTACCAGCGACAATGCCGTGCATATGAAACGCTTCATCTTTTAACACACTCCTTTTTTCTCTGAATCAACACTTATTGATTAGACGGATTCTTCAGATAAAAGTTCCGGAAATAATGAAAAATTTTCTGAAATGATCAGAGACAGAACGTTTTTTCACAGGGGGGAAACCGCCTGCTTTTTTTGTAATATCCTGTCTTGCAAATAAATTTTAATCATGGTAAGATAGCATGATTGAAAATATAAAAGAAAAAACCGTTGAAGAAGAACGGGGAAGTGAGGAAGAAACGAAAGATGAAAGAAACTGAATTATTAAAAGAAAATGGCGGACAGATCCCCGCCGAACTGAATAAAATGGGGACGATGCCGGTGGGCAAGCTGCTGTTCTCCATGTCTGTGCCCGCCATGTTTTCCATGCTGATCAACGCTCTCTATAATATTGTAGACAGCGTCTTTGTGGGCATGATCGGAGAGCCGGCCCTGACCGCCGTCTCACTGGTATTTCCCGTGCAGATGCTGATGATCTCTGTGGCGGTGGGTACCGGCGTGGGTCTCAGTTCACTGATCTCCCGCCGTTTGGGGGAAAAGAAGCAGGCGGAAGCGGACAGCGCGGCGGACCACGGCCTGATCCTTTTCGTGATCTCCGCCATGGTCTTCACCGTATTCGGCCTGTTCTTTTCCAGAGCCTTTATGAACGCGTTTACAGCCAATCCCGTGGTGGCGGATTACGGAACTTCCTACTGCTTCATCGTCACCGTCTTTTCCGTCTTCCTGTTCCTCTCCGTGGCAGGCGAAAAGATCATGCAGGGTACGGGAAATATGATGCTTCCCATGATCGCCAACCTCACGGGAGCCGTCACCAACATCGTATTGGACCCGATCCTGATTTTCGGGCTTTTCGGGCTGCCCCGGATGGAAGTGGCCGGAGCCGCCGTCGCCACCGTGATCGGACAGGTCTTCGGCATGGCGCTGAATCTCTTTTTCCTGCTGGCTTTCAAGCACCACGTGCACATCAGCCTGAGCAAATTCCGCTTCAACGCTTCCACCGTGAAGAACATCTACTCGGTGGGCCTTCCCTCCATTATCATGCAGGCCATCGGGTCTGTGATGCTGGTGGGGCTCAACAGTATTCTCATCGCCTTCTCCGAAGCCGCCGTGGCGGTACTGGGCATCTACTATAAGCTGCAGTCCTTCGTCTTCATGCCGGTATTCGGCCTGAATCAGGGCACCATGCCCATCATGGGCTACAATTACGGCGCCCGCAACAAGGAGCGGCTCATGCGGGCGTTCTGGCTGGCTCTCATCACAGCTCTGGTCATCATGGGGCTGGGCATGGCGCTATTCCAGATCTTCCCCACTCAGTTCATGATGATGTTCAACGCCTCTCAGGAGATGATGTCCATCGGAGTGAGAGCCCTGCGTCTGATCAGTCTATGCTTCCTTCCTGCGGCTGTGGGTATCATCTGCTCCACCCTCTTTCAGGCGGTGGGACACGGCATGCTCAGTCTGCTGGTATCTCTGCTGCGCCAGCTGATCCTGATCCTGCCCATGGCTTATGTGCTGTCCCGCGTGGGCGGGGTGGAATCCGTATGGTACGCTTTCCCGCTGGCAGAGATCTTCGCCCTGATCGCCAGTATCATCTTCTGCAGAAACATCTACCGCAAGGAGATCCAGCCTCTGGAGGATTCCCGATCATAAGCCCGGCTGTGTAGAACAGCATTAAAAAGCGCCGGCGGTTCTGTGCCTATGAACCGCCGGCGCTTTCTTTCTGCCTTCCGTCTCCTTCTCTGCTTTCTCTTTCTATCCCTTACCGTCTGTTTTTATTACTTGAGGAATCCGTTGACGATCTGTTCTTCGGCCTCCTGTTCTGTCAGTCCAAGGGTCATCAGCTTGATGATCTGTTCGCCTGCGATCTTTCCGATAGCGGCCTCGTGGATGAGGGCTGCGTTCGGGTCGTTGGCGGAAATCTCCGGCACCGCGCTGATCTTCGCGTCGTCCATGATGATGGCGTCGCATTCGGAGTGGCCCGAGCAGGCTGCGTTTCCGTTGATCTTCGACACGAACAGCTGCCGCGAACGGTCTCTGGCCACAGAGCGCGAAACGATATTCGCGGAAGAGCCTTCCCCGTCCAGTTCCACTGCAAATTCACTTCTGGCGTCCTGATCTCCATGGGTCATCAGACGCTCCATGACCACCAGAGACGCGCCTTCCGCCAACTTCGCCTCCGTCAGGCGATCCGTGGAATCCACGCCTTTGATCTGAACCGTGTCCATTTCCATATATCCGTTTTCCGCGATCTCCACAACGGTTTTGGGGTTCATGATCCGCTCGCCGGTCCCCTCCCCGCTGCCGTAGTGCTTCTCCACGTATTTCACTCTCGCGTTCTTCCCGATGAAGAAGCGGTGGATGCCGTCGTGCCGGCTGTCCTGATCTCCGCTGTTGTGAATGCCGCATCCCGCGATGATGGTCACGTCGCAGTCCTCCCCGATAAAGAAATCATTGTAGACCACTTCGGAGAGTCCGGCCTGGCTGAGCACTACCGGGATATGTACGCTCCTGTTTTTTGTCCCGGGCTTTACGATGATATCAATACCGCTGCCATCCTTCTTGGAAACGATGTCCACTTCCTCCGTGGTATTTCGCTCCACGCTCGTTCCGTTCGCCCTGATGTTGTAAGCTCCCTCCGGTATCTCGTGAAATCCGGCGATCTCGCGCAGCAGGTCCCACTGTATCGAATCCATTTCACACTCCTCATGACATCCAAATCTGCACTGCATCATATCCGGGGTCCCCAGCAGAGCCGGCAGAATATCTTCTTTTGCGCCGTGTTTTACGACCCTTCCATCCGCGATGAGAATGATCTCGTCCGCAATATTCAAGATCCGCTCCTGATGGGAAATGATCAGGATGGATCCCTTGATCTGACTGTGCATTTTCTCAAAGACGCTGATGAGATTGCTGAAGCTCCAGAGGTCGATTCCCGCCTCCGGCTCGTCGAAAACCGACAGCTTCGTCTTTCTGGCGATGATGGTCGCGATCTCAATACGCTTCAATTCGCCTCCCGACAGGCTGGCGTTCACTTCTCTGTTGATATAATCTCTGGCGCACAGCCCGACCTCGGAAAGATATTCGCAGGCGTCCGCCGTGGTAATGCTGTTTCCCGTGGCCAGCCGGATCAGGTCGGACACTGTGACTCCCTTAAACCGCACCGGCTGCTGAAACGCATAACTGATCCCCAGTTTCGCCCGCTCCGTGATGGACAGGTCGGTAATATCCTGCCCGTCCCACAGAATGCGGCCTTCCGTGGGTCTTTTAATTCCGGCGATCACCTTGGCCAGCGTAGACTTCCCGCCCCCGTTAGGCCCTGTGATCGCAATAAATCTGTTGTCTTCGAGAACGAGACTGATGTCCTTCAGTATCTCCTTCTCATCGGCGTCTTCCGTCACGCCGAACGATATGTTTTTCAGCTCCAGCATATGTATACCGCCCCTTTCCAGGTAACTGATACCCGGTATTTTTTCTTCAAATCAGACCTTATCCCCTTTTGCGCCGGGTCGTGTACGCCCCTGGGAACAGCCGTCCGCTTCCTGTAACCTGGAACAGTATACCATAAAAAAACCGGCAGGGAAACAAAATCATGTTTCACACTGCCGGCGATCTGTCTTTCTGTGGGCTGCCCCCGTCTAAATGGACCTGGCCTCCCGATCCGCCGTTCATCCCCCGCGCTAAAGGTCGATATCCAGCACCACGGGACAATGGTCGCTGCCGAACACGTCGTCGCGGAGCGTCACCTCTCTGATCCTGTCCCTGACGGACTCCGATACGAGAAAATAATCGATGCGCCATCCGGCGTTGTTGGCCCTGGCGTTAAAGCGGTAGGACCACCAGGTATAGGTCCCCTCCACATCCGGATAGAGATAACGGTAAGAGTCCACGAAGCCGGCCTCCAACAGTTCTCCGAATTTCCCCCGCTCCTGATCGGAGAATCCCGCGTTGCCCCGGTTGCTCCTGGGATTTTTCAGATCGATCTCCTGATGCGCCACGTTCAGGTCCCCGCACAGGATCACCGGTTTTTTTTCCGCCAGCCTGGTAAGATACAACCTTCTGGCGTCCTCCCACTCCATGCGGTAATCGATTCTCGCCAGCTTGTCCTGGGCGTTGGGGGTGTATTCCGTCACCAGATAAAAATTATCATACTCCAGCGTGATGGAGCGCCCCTCTCTGTCGTGTCCCTCCGTCTCAATGTCGCGGTTCACAGAGAGCGGTTCGTATTTGGTGAAAATGGCGGTTCCCGAATAGCCCTTCTTTTCCGCGCTGTTCCAGTACTGATAGTATTCTTCCAGAGGGATCTCCGCCTGACCCTCCTGCATCTTCGTTTCCTGAATGCAGATCATATCGGGATCCTCGGCCTGCACAAAATCGAGAAATCCCTTTCCAAGACAGGCCCGCAGCCCGTTTACATTCCACGTTATTAACTTCATCCGCCTGTACCTCCATTCCGGGGAACGCCCGGATCCATATCCACAGTCATTCTCTGAGAACTTATATATCCGCTGCACGCCGGTTTTAAACGGAACGCGGCGAAAAAAAGTTTTCACCAGCATCGCCGGGCCCTATTTCCTTTCGCAATGCAGATCAGTAGTTCATCAAAAACATGAGAAGATCTGTTTTTTTCTTTTTGTCTTCTATAAACACCCAAAACTGAAAAAAACAGAGTACACAACAGGAACTTCAATTGTTTTTCTTGTCGAACTATGACACTTTTTTCTTTTTGAGAGCAATTTCATATAGATAAGAAAAAATAGTTTCCATATTTTTTATAAATAATAATTTATACCCATTTTCTTTTCGTTTTTGAACCGATTCTGCCGGCAAAAAGAAAAAATCGAGGATCTCCCATATCAAATCATAAAAAATCCGGCGAAAGAACAACATTCGCCGGATCGTTTAATATCAAAGATGGATATAAGCAAGTCTGTAAGCCGGGTTCTGTATTTGGCAACCATCTATCTCGACCTGCCATTGCTGACAGGCTCCAGCGACCTACCTTCCGGGAAGCGACGGGCAGCCGCCTTTCAGGCATTGTGCAGGCGAACCTGCAATTACCTCCCTGCTTGGTCTTGCTCCGGGTGGGGTTTACATTGACGCGGGACTGTTACCAGCCCGCCGGTGAGCTCTTACCTCGCCTTTTCACCCTTACCGCGTAAACGCGGCGGTTGTTTTCTGTTGCACTTTCCTTAAAGTCACCTTCACCGGACGTTATCCGGCACCCTTGCCCTGCGGAGCCCGGACTTTCCTCATGATGCGGAATCCCTTCCGCCCACGCGGCTGCCTGGCTTACTTATATCCGAATATTGATTATATCACAATCATCCACAGCTTGTCATCTGAAAAATCTTTATTCTACCACAAGCGCGTGTTTTCTTTCATTGTAGAGAGGATCGAAAATGGATGCGGGGATCCAGTATTTGTACTCACTTTCCCTATCTTCCACATTGTAGGGGTCGGAGATATAGTACCGCATGGCCGACCGATCATAGCCGCAGACCAGCACCGCGTGATTGTTGCTGAGCAGGCGCTGCTGCGCTCCCTCGATCTCATAGATCCGGTAATAGGGGTTCTCCCAAAACAGTGTCACATAGGCGACCACAGGGTTTCCTGCCAGCAATTCCGCCTGCAGCTCCTCCACAGAACTTCCGGAAAAATCGGAAACCTTCCCAAACCGCGACGCATATTCCGCCAGCACCGGCGGATAGATCGTGGTGCGCGTCTTCTTCTCCTTGTCGGGCTTGTATGGCGATCCCACGAATCCCTTCGCCGGGTCGCTTTCTGTCTTCGGCATTCCATCCAGGAATTCAGGAAGCGTCGTGGCGGCGGCGTACCCCTTGCCTTTCAGGCCCATGAGCAGCGATGTGGCCTCGCAGCCCACCCAGGCTTCATACGGCTCGATCTGACTGATATAAGGCACTTCGATCACATTTACATCCGGCAGGTCGACCTTCGGCGGAACGGACGCAAGTCCAGAGAGGGCAAACAGTACCGCGGAGGCTTCCCCACGGGTCACGCTGTCCTGAGGACGAAAGGTTCCATCCGGGTAACCGTGGAAAATATTCTGTTCCGCCAAAGAGCGGATGGCCTCGGCCGCATAACTTGCCCTGATATCGGGGAAAACGGCCTCTTCCGTTGATCCGTCAGTGGTATCAGGCTGGCCGATCCCGCCGGTTGAAACCGTCGGCCCTGTCATACCCGGCCCCGTGACCGCTGAGTCCGTGACCGCTGAGCCTGTCATCGCTGAGTCCGTGACTGCTGAGCCCGTGACCGCTGGCCCTGTGCCGGCGATCCCCGATCCCGTCACCACAGGTTTTGTGACCGCAGCTCCGACCGCCGGATCCGCGGATTTTCCATCGGATATTTCCGGTCCTGTGATCCCTGACTCCGTGGACGGCGCGGACTCTCCCGCCGTCTGCTCCAGGAAAAACTGGGTCTGGTAGATCATAGAGGCGAAAGCCTCCCTGGACAGTGTTTCCTCCGGATGGAACGTCCCATCCGGATAGCCTGAGAAAATATGGTTCTCAGCCAGCGTTCCGATGCTCCCTGCGCTCTTTGATCCCAAAGTCACATCTGTAAACGTTACGCTTACCGCTCCCTGGGAGAGCTGGTGCGGACGGCTGTATCTAAGAAAAGCGGCAAGCAGATCCGCCGCCTCGCCGCGGGTGGCGGGCCGGTCCGGCTTAAAACGCCCCTCCTCATTTTCGATGATGCCAGCTTCCATCAGAGAATTGACCGCAGTCCCCGCCCAGTGAAACTGCAGGTCTCTGGGAAAGGGCCCTTTCTCTTCCCCAGCAGTCTTTTCGTCAGACAACAGGTCTTCTTCTATTTGGGACGATGCGATCTGCGGCTCGTCCCCCGCCGCAAAAACAGGCGCTGCCGGCGCAAAACAAAGCGCAGCGGCGCATAAGATCACCAATGGTCTTTGATAGGATCCCTTCATCTTACTTATCACTTTTTCTGTCATTGTTCCAACTCTTGCTCGTACCTTTCAACTCATAACCAACTGCATACCGCGATGCCGCACGTTTTTCACTATTTCATCGACAGAAGCTGATCACGTCCGGATCACGGATAACATAATACTTATTTCCGTAATTTACAACACGAAGTCATAGGGATTGACGTTCACCTGGGACTGCAGGATCTCCACCGCTCCCCCTGAACGATTTCTCAGCTTCTTCGCCATGTTCTCGGTAAAAATAAATTCAGTTCCGAAATGGCCGGCGTCGATCATGCACATTCCCTGTTCTTTTGCGGCCTGGGCCTCGTGGTGTTTTACATCGCCGCTGATAAACACGTCACAGCCGGCGGCCGCGGCGGCATAGGCAAACTCTCCTCCGGCGCCGGTGCACAGCCCCACCTTTTTGATCACTCTGTCAGGATCTCCGGACACCTTGATCCCTCCCGGATGTTCCAGCACATCGTCCAGATAGATGGCAAAATCGGCCAGACGCATGGGTGTATCAAGATACCCCTGGGTGGCCATGCTCTGTGCCTTGTAGACCTGTCCGGGGATCGCCAGACGGGAAATGCGGTGAAGCTGAAGTCTGGTGGCCAGGTCGTCATTGTTTCCTCCCCGCGTGGAATCAAAGCAAGTGTGGGAGGAATAAACGGATATTCCTGTAAAAATCAGATCCAGCAGATTGCTTCCGGTCACATCGTTCTTGTCGATCTTCCGCAGTCCGTGAAAGATCAGCGGATGATGCGTCACGATAAAATCTACATCCTCAGAGATCGCTTCTTCGACCACCTCCCTGGTGATCTCCAGGCAGACCAGGATCCGGTTCACTTCCATCCGGCCCATGTCGATCTGAATTCCGGAATTGTCCCACTCTTCCTGATCGGAAAGAGGCGCTATTTCGTCCAGAATTCTTATCAGTTCTTTCGTTTCGATGCTCATACTGTCTCCCTCGCTTTCCTCAGCAGTCCGTTTAAAGCTTCCAGCCGTTCTTCCGCCAGCCTGATCCTCCCATGATCCGCCTTGCCTGATCCTGCTTCAATGTTTTTTATGATCTCATGCTCTGTTCTGATCTTCTTTTCAATAAAAGGGATCAGCAGTGTATCCCTCTTCCTGAAAAGCAGCGGGCTGATCTCATAATCCAGACCGCCGGCTGCTTCCTGTCCTGTTTCCGTTTGCTCTTCTGCACACGGCGCCGCCGTGATGATCTCACAGATATAACGTCCTTCCCTCACCAGAGATTCGTTTCGGATCTGCCATCCGTTGCCGCAAAGCCACCGCCGCAGCCGTTCCGGCGCGTTCCGGGGCTGAAGCACCAGCTTTGCAAAACTTTTCGATTTAGGCAGATCCGCCCCCAGGATCTCCGCCATGAGCAAACCGCCCATGCCGGCGATGATCACCGTATCCGCTTCCGCCGGTTCAAGGGGACCCAGACCGTCTCCCAGCCGAAGATCGGTGAGACCGAAGGCCCCGTACGCCTCGATATTCTGTTTCGCCTTCAGCAGCGGTCCTTCATTGATATCGCAGAGGATCACCTTTGCAGCTTTATGATTTTCATACAGAAAAATAGGCAGCAGACCGTGATCTGTGCCTATATCTGCGACTGTTTCACCTGCTTGTACCTCGTCTGCCAGTCTCTGCAGCCGGTCAGATAGTTTCACCATTTCCGCTGTTTACTCCAGATAATCCTTCAGTTTCTTGCTTCTGCTGGGATGGCGCAGTTTCCTCAGCGCCTTGGCTTCGATCTGACGGATCCGCTCTCTGGTAACATCGAATTTCCGCCCTACCTCTTCCAGCGTCCTGGCGCGGCCGTCATCCAGCCCAAAACGCAGCTTCAGAACATTCTGCTCCCGTTCCGTAAGCGTGTCCAAAACCTCCACAAGCTGTTCTTTCAGCATGGAAAACGCCGCCGCTTCCGCAGGAGCGGGAACGTCGTCGTCGGGAATAAAATCGCCCAGATGGCTGTCTTCCTCCTCGCCGATAGGAGTTTCAAGAGATACCGGCTCCTGGGCGATCTTCAGGATCTCTCTCACCTTTTCCTCGGAAATATCCATCTCTTTGGCGATCTCCTCCGGAGACGGTTCTCTCCCGTATTCCTGAAGCAGCTGTCTGGAGATACGGATCAGCTTGTTTATGGTCTCCACCATGTGCACGGGGATACGGATCGTTCTCGCCTGATCTGCGATGGAACGGGTGATCGCCTGCCTGATCCACCAGGTGGCATAGGTACTGAATTTATAGCCCTTCCTCCAGTCAAACTTGTCCACGGCCTTGATCAGACCCAGATTTCCCTCCTGAATGAGGTCGAGAAACAACATTCCTCTGCCCACATATCGTTTGGCGATGCTGACCACCAGACGAAGATTGGCCTCGCACAGCCGTTTCTTCGCTTCCTCGTCGCCCTGCTCCATTTTTCTGGCAAGTTCGATTTCTTCCTCCGCGCTGAGCAGCGGGACCTTTCCGATCTCCTTCAGATACATACGCACGGGATCATCAACGGCCACCCCTTTGGGCAGCGAGGATTCAATATCAACTTCTCCGCTTTCCGCTACCAGCTCCAGCTCCGGGTCTTCTTCCTGTTCCAGCGCGATGATATCAAAATCATCCGGCTCTGTCTCGGATACGATCTCGATCCCCATGGAGGCCAGCGAATCGTATAGATCGTCCATCTGATTTTTGTCCAGTTCCACATCTCCCAGCTGATCGGAGATCTCCTGGAACGTGATGGAACCCTTCCGTTTCGCCTTCTCGATCACGTTGTTGACGTACTCGAACTTTTTATCATCGTTGTTTTCTTCAAATCCCATTTGATGTCACTCCCTACCTTTTCATTTCGCGTTGTATATCCATCAATTCTCTCGTCAATGCCTCGATCACTTCCGATTCCACATTTTCATCGGCCAGAGAAAGTATCTGCAGTATTTCTTTTTCCCGTTTCTTCCTCGCGCGGTCGCGGATACGCGCCGTGCAATCCGCAAAGACCGCCTCATCCACATCCGCCAGCTGTATATTTTCCATGATGTAGGCCAGCATACTGTTCTCTTCGTCCTCCAGCCCATCCCGCAGCCTGTCCAGATCGATCTCGGAATCCTCGTCGTACAGCCCCAGGATCCCGTCGTAGATCCGTCTGCAGCTCTCGTCGCTGAAAGCGTTTTCGATGGATCCGATCCGCGGAATATAAGAACTTTTGAACAGCATCAGACGGATCAGGCTCATCTCCAGATTCAATACCCGTCTGTCATGCTTCTGTTTGGGTTCCTCCGGCTCGCCGGCCCGCGCAGGAACCTCTCTCTTTTTTTCGGGCTCCTCCCGGAGACCTCCGACCTCCCGCCGGATCGCTCCCTCGGAGATCCCCGTCTCCCTGGCGATCTGCCCCACATACACATCCGCTTCCACCGGGCTCAGCTCCCGCAGCACTCTGGCCGCCTCCTGAAGAAAGGCTATCCTTCCCTCCGTGCTCTCCAGATCGAACTTTCTGCGGAGAATATCTATCTTATAATCGGCAAAGGACTTCGCCTGCTTCGTGAGCGCCAGAAAAGCCTCTTTTCCGTTTTTCTTTACGAACTCGTCCGGGTCTTTGCCGTCGGTGACGTGAAGCACCTTTACCCGGCAGCCCGCAGCCCTGAGAATATCCAGGCCGCGAAGTGCCGCAGCCTGACCCGCCGCATCGGCGTCGTAGGACAACACGATATTTTCTGTATAGCGCTTCAGCAAAGCGGCCTGATTTTCCGTCAGAGCCGTTCCCAGAGAAGCGGACACATTTTTGACCCCGCTCTTGTAGAGGGAGATCACATCCATGTAACCTTCTACCAGAATTGCACAGTTCTCTTTATTTATATCCTGTCTTGTCAGATTTAATCCATAGAGGTTATTTTTCTTCAAAAAAACCTCTGATTCCGGTGAATTCAGGTATTTGGGCGTTCCGTCGCCGATAGCCCGGCCGCCGAATCCGACGACCTTTCCACGGGTATTGACGATGGGGAACATGACCCTGTTTCTGAATTTATCGAAGTATTTTCCCTTTGACTCGGACACCAGCCCCAGCTCCAGCAGAAGCTTTACATCCACGCCCAGTTTCACAAAATAGCGATAGAGCGTATCCCAGCCTCCATCGGCGTAGCCGATGCCGAATTTCTGCAGCGTGGCCGGATCCATCCCTCTGCGCTTCATATATGCGTAGCCTGGATTTGCCTGGGTGGTAAAAGCCCTGTAAAAAAAGTTTGCCGCCTGGCGGTTGATCTCATAATACAAGTCTCTCTTGCCGTCCCCCGGCCGTGTGGATCTTTTGACTTCAATGCCGTACTCTCCCGCCAGCTTTTCGATCGCTTCCTGAAAGTCAAGGCTGTAGTAGCGCTTTATAAACTCGATGACGTCGCCGGTGGCTCCGCATCCGAAGCACGTGAATATCTGCTTCGTTTCAGAGACAACAAAAGAAGGTGTCTTTTCATTGTGAAAGGGACAGACTCCTTTGTAATTGCTTCCGGCTTTCTTCAGTACAACGTTTCGGCCAATTACATCGACAATGTTACACCTACTTTTGATTTCTTCTACTATGGATTCGTTTTTCCCGACTCCCACGTTCTGCATACCCCCTAGATTCCCTTCCCCTGACAAGCGGACCCTCCGGGAGCGAACCGCTGTCCCGGAGAGCGGTATGCGCTCTTGTTAAGAGAAGGTACGCTTCTTTATTCGACAAAACATGGGCAGTTCCTTTTTTTTTACGAAAAAAATTCCTTCTTTCTGCTTAAGGCCGGCGAAAACATTGCGCGCGCCCTATCTCCACCCTTTGGGAACAAAAATTTCACTGAACATGCTGACTGCATATCGGTCGGTCATCCCCGCGATGTGGTCCTTCACCACTTCGTCCAGCCCGCATTCACCGATCATCACCCGGCGTTCTTCCGGCAGCCGGTCGGGATTGGCGCGGAAGTAGTCGTAGAGGAAAAAGATCATATTCCGTATCTTATCCAATTCCTCATCTTTCTTCACCACTTTGCTGTAATAAACGCGTTCAAACATAAACCCGCGCAGCCGTTCCATGGCCTCCAGCGCATCGCTGCTCATAGCGATCCGATCTCTTCCGTCGCTCTGTTCGATCATATCCATGACCAGCTTATTGATCCGCTCCCCATGGGTGGCGCCCAGATACTCGATGCAGTCCCGCGGCAGCTCCTTTTCCAATATGATGCCGCCGCGGATGGCATCGTCGATATCGTGATTGATATAAGCGATGCGGTCGCTGGTTTTCACGACCTGACCTTCCAGCGTGAAAGGGATCGCGGGACCGGTGTGATTGAGAATACCGTCCCGCACTTCCCGAGTGAGATTCATACTGCGCCCTCTGCTGTTTTTCTCCAGGCAGTCCACCACTCTCAGACTCTGTTCATTGTGCCGGAAACCGCCCGGGTGCCTCTCGCTGAGAAAGTTTTCACCGTTGTGACCGAATGGCGTATGCCCCAGATCGTGGCCCATGGCGATGGCTTCCGTCAGATCCTCGTTCAGCGCCAATCCTCTGGCGATGGTCCTGGCGATCTGGGAAACCTCCAGGGTGTGCGTCAGACGGGTCCGGAAGTGATCTCCCTCCGGCGCCAGAAAAACCTGCGTTTTGTGCATCAGCCTCCGAAGAGACTTGGAGTGAACGATCCTGTCCCGGTCCCGCTGAAAATCGGTACGCAGATCGCACTGCGGCTCCGGAATCACACGTCCCCTTGACTGTGCCGCTTTGGCGGCGTAAGGTGATAAGATCTGAAATTCCCGTTCTTCTAGCTGTGTTCTCAGAATCATCTTTCCGTCCTCCTGATGATTCATTTTATCAAATGGCCAGACCTTTTGCAATTTGTTTTCCAAGTTCCTGATCCGCTTGAAGAAAATGCCGTATCAATTCTCTCTGCAGATCGTCCCGCAGAAACATCATACTGTCGATCACGTTATCCTCCAGACGGCGCCGGGCTTCCTCGCCCAGGCCTCTGTAATAGGCTCCGGCCTGAAGATAGTGTGTCTCGCCTGTGTTTTTGCCCGCAGACCTCTTTTTCACCCCGGTGTCCCTGCCGGTCCCGTCATCAGTCTCGTCGTCTTCGTCCCACTGCGCAGGAACGCTGCGGCTCCTGTTGACCGGAAGCGATTCATAATCCGGTCCAAGCCTGTGCCGCTGCCCGTCCTCCATGGCGAGAGCCATGACAGCAAGCAGCGGATCCCCTGAAAATTCAATGCCCCTCACCAGATTTCCCGGATTGAAGGCCGCCTTCTCCACTTCATTTAAATAATCATTTACAGGATCTGTTAAACTCATTTTTCCAATACGGACAGGCGGGATCAGTTGGGCCGGCCAGATCTTTGACGCATCGGTCAGGCAGAATGGCAAGTCACAAGCGCTCTCCTCCGGAACCATCTGAACAAAAAGCTCGTATTCCGCCGGCGTTCCCTCTTTCAGCGTTTCATAGAGATCTCTGGACGCGGCGTCACTGTCGAATCCGGCCAGGAATTCTGCTTCCTGACGTGTGACCGTCCGCTCTCCCGCCATGGGACGCCAGCTGCAGCGAACCAGACGGCGCTTTCCGTCCCTTCCCTTCCAGCGATATGTATTGACGCCGTATCCGGGCATGTGACGGTAGCTTTTAATAGTCCCGCCGTCTCCGAAGAGGTGCAGCAGCATGAGAATGCTTTCCGGATTTGAGGCCGCGAAAGCCCAAAACCTCTCCGGGCATCTGAGATTGCTCTCCCGGTCACGCTTCACCGCCTCGGCCAGCTTCGGCAGCTTTGCAGGTTCTCCGATGCAGAACACCGGCAGATTCAGGGACAGGAGATCGTAATTTCCCTCTTCTGTATAAAATCGAACTGCAAACCCTCTCACATCCCTGCCCGTTTCGCCCCCCTGTTCCAACGCTTTGGAAAAACGCACAAAGACAGGAGTCTCTTTTTCCGGGTCAGAGAGAAAATCCGCAGAAGTCCAGTCTCTCAGAGACATGTACGGCTGAAAAGTTCCGCGGGCGCCCGCGCCCTTTGCAAAGGCAAAGCGCCGGGTGACGGTTTCTCCGTTTATTGCTGCCAGTTTTTTTAACAGTCTTCGCTCTTTCAATGCTTCAATCATAATTCTTTTACCCCCGCTTTCGATGCCCGCGGTCTGCTGTCACGTCTCGGATGAAGACCGCAGGTACTTTCAGTATATGCGGGAGGGCATGATTTCGGGATTGGCGGAACCCCTTCGCGTATTGAGCCGAAAAAAAAGGACAGCGAAAAATTCACTGTCCCATTTCATTTTCTTTTTATCTCGATGGATCTTACTTTCCGGTGTGACCGAAGCCGCCGGTCCCGCGGTCGGTCTCCTCCAACTCTTCCGCAGCCTCCCAGTCGGCTCTCTCATATGATGCGATCACCATCTGGGCGATGCGGTCTCCATTTTGGATCACAAAGGGTTCTCCGCCCCAGTTGATCAGCGGTACCTTGATCTCGCCGCGGTAATCACTGTCGATGGTACCCACTCCGTTTACCAGACCGATCCCGTGTTTGATCGCCAGTCCGCTTCTGGCGCGCACCTGTGCCTCAAACCCCTGAGGAAGCTGGATAAAAAGACCGGTAGGCACCAGCATCCGCTCTCCGGGCTTCAGAACCGCCTCTCCGTCCAACACGGCGCGCAGATCCATTCCCGCGGATCCGGCAGTCTCATAGGCCGGCAGATCGCCGCTCATTGTTCTGATTTTAATCTTCATACGATCCCTCCCAATCAGCAGTTTTTCAGAATGCTGTCCAGTTCAAGTCCATCGCGCGCCACGACTACGCCGCAGTATTTTGTGATGTCCGTGATGAGCTCCGCGGCGCGGCCGATCTCGTCCATCGTCACCCGATCCACATTAGCGATGACCTCTTCCGGCGGTTTTACCCGGCCCAGCAGCAAAATGTTCTTTCCGTTAGAAAACATCCGGCTGTTCACGTTCTCCTGTCCGAAGATATAGTTGCTCTTGATCTGCTCCTTGGCCATGTCCAATTCTTCATCGGTGACCCCATCCGCCGCAAGCCGGCGCAGCTCCTCCGCGATCCCGCGGACCGCGTCCTCCGTCTTGTTGCTGGCAACGCCTGCGTAGATGCTGTACATACCGTGCTTCACGTAAGAGGACGAAGAAGAATACACCGAATAGGCAAGCCCCTTCTGCTCGCGGATATTCTGGAAGAGCCTGGAACTCATGCTGCCTCCCATAATATTGTTCAGCAGCGCCAGCGCATAGTACAGCTCATGATCCATGGGAACTCCCCTCACGCCAAGACAGATATGCGCCTGCTCCACGTCTTTGATCCTCACCAGCCGTGAAGGTGCGAAAGAATGTTCCGTCTCCTGTTTTTCCTCCTTGTCCGGAGCAAGACCCGCCAGCTTTCCTTCAAAATACTCACACATGCGTTCCGGATCAAAACTTCCCGCCAGAGATACCACGATGTTGTCCCTGGTGTACTCCCTATTCCTGTAATCAAGAATATCGCTGCGGCTGATCCCCAGAAGCGACTCTCTCGTACCGATGATCGGACGTTCCAGCGGCGTCCCCCGATATACGTTCTCCGACAGAAGGTCCTGTGCGAATTCGTCAGGCGTATCTTCTATCATCTTCATCTCCTCCAGAATGACGCTTTTTTCTTTCTGCATCTCTTCCGGGTCAAAACGGGAATTCAAAAACATGTCCGCCAGAATATCGCAGGCCTTCTCCAGGTTGCTGCCCAGCGTTTTAATATAGTAACAGGTAGCTTCTTTTCCCGTGAAGGCGTTGATATTGCCTCCGATCTTATCCACATCTTCCGCGATCTGCCGGGCGCTGCGCAGATCGGTCCCTTTAAACAGCATATGTTCGATGAAATGAGAAATACCTGAAATACGTTCCGTCTCATCCACGGAACCGGCCCGCACCCAGACGCCGACTGCAGCGGACTGTACATATGGGATCTCTTCCATTACCATGCGGATACCGCAGTTCAATCTTTTATTGATCAGCATTTGACATACCACTTTCTTCCTTTGTTTTATCGGTCACCTGTACGCCGCAGGCAAGGCAGCCTGTGCCGCACAAGTAACAGTATAGCATAAAACCTCAGTTATTTCCCACTTAATTTTCGGTATCATTGTCTTCCATAGACCCGCAGCAGTTTTTGTTATAAAATGAATTTATGTAAAATATTTCTTTATTTCTGACGTGGTATGGTATATAATTAAATCGCTGTCGATCCTTTCCAGCAGAAAGGAGGTGTGATGATGGATTACATAACTGCTTTTCTGCTTTCGGTCGCGGCAAATGTGGCAGGCTGCTGCATCTGCAAATGGCTGGACCGGAAGAATAAAGACAGCTAGCCAAATAAAAACCCCATGTATCGCAAGTACATGGGGTTTTGTGTTATGATGGACATAACTGCTTTCTTGGCTAGCTTTATTTTATTCCAGCTTATCTGTTTTGTCAAGTACCTTGTTTTACTCTTTTGTGCAATTTGATCCTTATTTATCCAGCCCTGCTTATCCTCCGGATCCGATCCACACCGGAATGTGGAAGAACTCCCAGAGCACCGAGATCACTTCAAAGCCGGTTAGTCCTGCCGCAGCCATGAGAAGCAGCAGAAGGAGAACTCTTCCGGCCTTTTTCTTTTTCCTGATCATAAAAAGCTTCCTTCCAAATTTATTCACCCTTTACGATGAGCTGATACAGGCGGTATTCTCCACAACAAAAGACGCCTCGGAACATCATATGGCCCGGGGCGTCTTCCTATTCTTATAAATTCTATGACAGGGGATCCGGCAGATTACTCCGCCTTTACCACAGGAATGTCTTCCAGTCCTTTTCTCGTCAGGTTGATGCGGTTCTGGTTGTCGATCTCGGAGACCTTGACCGTGACCTTGTCTCCGATATTCATGACGTCCTCCACCTTCTCCACTCTGTGCTTTTCCATTTTGGAAATGTGCAGCAATCCTTCCTTGCCGGGAAGGACCTCGATAAAGGCTCCGAAATTCATGATCCTCATTACTTTTCCTTCGTAGGTCTCGCCGATCTCCACATCCTTGACCAGCAGTTCCACTTCTTTTACCGCTGCGTCGGCTGCTTCCATATCGGGAGCAGCAATGTAGATGAGACCTTCATCGTTGATGTCGATCTTTACGCCGGTATCTGCGATGATGCGATTGATGGTCTTGCCTCCCGGTCCGATGACTGTTCTGATCTTGTCCGGATCGATCTGCATGGAGATGATCCTCGGAGCGTAGGGCGACAGCTCTTTTCTGGGCTCCGGAATCTCTTCCAGCATCTGATTCATGATGTGCATTCTGCCTTCCTTCGCCTGCTTCAGCGCATCCTGCAGAACCTGTCTGGACAGGCCGTGTACTTTGATATCCATCTGGATAGCGGTAACGCCCTTTGCGGTGCCGGCCACCTTAAAGTCCATGTCTCCCAGAAAATCTTCCATGCCCTGAATGTCGGAAAGGATGGCCATCTTGCTGCTGCCGTCCTCCTCCACTCTCTCGATCAGACCCATGGCAATACCGGCCACGGGAGCCTTGATGGGTACGCCGGCGTCCATGAGAGCCATGCAGCTTCCGCAGACGGAAGCCTGGGACGTACTGCCATTGGAGGACAGGATATCCGACACCACGCGGATGGCATAAGGGAATTCTTCCTCAGCGGGCAGCACAGGCAGCAGCGCGCGCTCTGCCAGAGCTCCGTGGCCGATCTCGCGGCGGCCGGGGCTTCTCATGGGACGGGCTTCGCCCACGCTGTACGGAGGGAAGTTGTAGTGATGCATGTAACGCTTCTGTACTTCATCTCCGATGCCGTCGATGGTCTGCGCATCGCCCATGGGTCCCAGGGTGCAGACGGACATGGCCTGAGTCTGCCCTCTCTTGAACAGCGCAGAACCGTGAGTTCTGGGCAGAAGACCCGTCTCACACCAGATCGGACGGATCTCGTCGAGCTTTCTGTTGTCGGGACGAACACCCTCGTCCAGGATCATCCGTCTCACCTGTTCTTTGGTTATATTGTAGAGCACGGCGTCCACATCCTTGGGATTCTCCGGATAGATCTCCGCGAAATGCTCCTTCGTTTCCGTCTCCACCGCGTCCATTTTGTCCAGACGCTCCTGCTTGTCGTAGGTCTGGATCGCCACTCTCATTTTCGCTTCCGCGTATTCTCTCACCGCCTGGTCGATATCGGCGGGCGCAGTGTGGATCTCCACTTCACGCTTGGGTTTGCCTACCTCGGCGACGATCTCCTCGATAAAGGCTACCAGCTTCTTGATCTCCTCGTGTCCGAACATGATCGCTTCCAGAATGACGTCCTCCGGAACCTCCTGCGCTCCGGCTTCCACCATCATGACCGCTTCTTTCGTACCGGAAACCACCAGATGCAGATCGCTGACCTCTCTCTCCGCCTGCGTGGGATTGATGACGAACTTGCCGTCCACTCTCCCGATCAGCAGAGAAGCTGTGGGCCCGTCCCAGGGAATGTCCGAAATGGACAGCGCCACAGAGGAACCGATCATGGCTACGATCTCAGGCGGGCAGTCCGAATCCACGCACATTACGGTGGCTACCACCTGCACGTCATTGTAGAATCCCTTGGGAAACAGCGGACGCATGGGTCTGTCCATCAGTCTGCAGTTTAAGATCGCCTTCTCGGAGGGACGGCCCTCTCTCTTGATAAATCCGCCGGGGATCTTGCCGGCAGCGTACATTCTTTCTTCGTATTCGCAGGACAGCGGGAAAAAGTCGATGTCCTGTCTGGGCTGCGCAGAGCAGCAGGCCGTCACGTTGACGACGGTGTCGCCGTAGCGCATCATCACCTGTCCGCTGGCCAGCTCGCAGACCTTTCCGATCTCCAGCTGAAGGAGTCTGCCCCCCAGCGCGTACTTGAATGTTCTGTAGTCTTCAAATCTCATGTTTAACCTTACCTTTCGTAATCAGGTCCGGCTTGACAAGTTAACCTACCCACCATATGTGCAATGGCGATAAGTTAAGTTCTCAAGCCTGACCCGCACCCGATTGATGTTATTTAAGCGGGAAATATATAATATTTCCTATGAAGATTAGGGTGTCAAAAGACACTTGGAATGTAATCAATATTTACTTGCACCTTGAAAATTTAACACGATTTGCGTTGGCATTGCTTAAAATGACTAAATGAATCGGGAAATGGATGAAGTATCC
>Ga0129308_1000408_pt1 | contig 66110 bp, 57 predicted proteins | sample L827metagenome_FD_94440 | JGI IMG/M metagenome (GOLD analysis project Ga0129308, IMG submission 94440) | Ring-tailed lemur group fecal microbial communities from Wisconsin, USA - L827 metagenome | ecosystem: Host-associated > Mammals > Digestive system > Large intestine > Fecal | place: USA...
CTTTAGAGAGTGTCGTATCTGAAAATGCAGAACTCCCCGCGATGGAACAAATCCAAGCTCAACTGGGGGAGATTAAAACAGGGGCTGGGGATTTTGAGAATAGACTTGAGGGGTACATTTACAACACGTATCTTTCTCCGGAAATTCCGAAGCTATGGTATTTCAGCGACTATTTTAGCTTGCCATGCCGAATAAACTTGAATGATTTTTCTACGGGACAGCCAACTAATAATCTATCTCGTGAAGAGGTCAAAATTGCAAATGCTCTATTTGAGTTGAGTGGTTTGCGGGTCTCTGATATTCAAAACGAAAGTAATTTTGAAGCGTTTAAGGCGCAATTGGAGGCAACCTCCAATTCGATTACTGATGATATGTTTGAATACTGGACAACAAATCAGAATCTTGAAATTCGTTTTGAGATTGAACACGCGCCTAACGGTGTTCGGTATTTGAACATCAGAATTTATAATTCAAAGCACAGAGTTACTCTGCCTTTGAAAAATCGTAGCAAAGGCTTCTTGTGGTTCTTTTCATTTTTAGTGTGGTTCAGCAAGATTCAAGGTGATAAGAAAAGTAAATATATTTTACTTCTTGATGAGCCGGGACTAAGCCTTCATGCTTCTGCGCAGAATGATCTACTACGGTTTATCGATGAGAAACTGGCACCGGAGTATCAGGTTATATATACAACGCACTCCCCATTTATGATTGATTCTCTCAAGCTTAATGAGGTACGAACTGTTTACGATACGCAAAATCCTAAGATTGGCAGTATTGTATCAGACGCTGTAGAAGAAAAAGATTCTGACACACTGTTCCCTCTGCAAGCGGCATTGGGATATACAATTGCCCAAAATTTGTATGTTTCGCCCAAAAATCTTTTGGTAGAAGGAATCTCTGATTTGGTGTATCTCAACCATTTTTCAACCATTCTCAAGGATATGGGGAAAGAGGGATTATCTGAGGATATTACCATCGTCCCGGTAGGTGGCGCTGATAAGATTGCAACTTTTATTTCGTTAATGCGGGGCAATGAGCTATCCACGGTGTGTTTGCTTGATACCTTTACAGATCAGGCAGCCCAAGCTCGCTTGAAGCGCATGGTCGAGCAAAAAATTATCGCCGATAAAAAAATTATGTATTACCATTCGATCATGGGGCAAGCTTACGCCGATATTGAGGATTTATTTGACAAGGAAGAGTACCTTGTGCTGTTTAATGGAGCATTTGGAAAATTGGTTCAAATTAGTGAGCTCGATGCGAATAAGCCAATAATGTCGCAGTTAAAACGGCTTAACGGCAATAAGGCCTTTAACCATTATTCACCTGCAAATTATATGGCTAAGAATATTGGTAGCCTTGTATTTTCAGACGAAACAATGGGACGATTTGAAAAACTTTTTGCTATGGTCAATAGCAAGTTCGACTAAGATCGGCCTACGTCAACCCTTTGGAACAAAGGGCGCACTTCTATACTCCCCTGACGGGAGTATGTGCGCTCTGCGAGGCAGACAGCCCGGACGTTTGAATGTCTGGGCTGTTTTGCGTCGCGTTGCTCCGTACAAGGGGCTGCACCCCTTGCGCTGCCACAGCAGCTATCCCAGCACACTTTGCAGCGGAAACAGTCTGCTGGCGCAGACCATTCCCACCGCAAAGCCTGAAAATCCATATCGTTATCAAGACCGTCTACTGAAAATGTAGGCGGTCTTTTTGTATCTATCCACCCCATCATTTATCAGTCAGGAGGTTAAAATCATGCACGAAAAAGAAATTGAGAAGCTGCAAGCCGAGAAAGAGAAAATCGAACGCCAGCTTGCACAGGAGGAGCACAAAATCCAGCGCCTTGAGAACCGCGCCGCCTACTATGAAAAGGGAGAACGGCGCAAGCGGGCGCACCGGCTTATCACCCGTGGCGCAGCCATCGAGAGCGTCGCACCGCAGACGAAAGAGTTGGGCGAAACCGCGTTTTACACTTTTGCCGAACAGGTCTTTGCTCTGCCGGACACACAAAGACTGCTCACGGAAGCCGTCAGCAATCACGCAGGAGGTGACTGAGTATCGCACTCTTTCATTTTCATGTGACGCAGATCAAGCGCAGCGCGGGGCAGTCTGCCGTGGCTGCTGCCGCCTACCGTGCCGGGGAAAAGCTGCACAGCGAATACTACGGCGAGATCAGCGACTACACCCGAAAAGGCGGCGTGATCTGCTCTGAAATTCTGCTCCCGTCACACGCCCCGCCAGAATACGCAGACCGCGAAACGCTCTGGAACGCCGTGGAAAAAGCCGAGCGCGGCAAGAAAGCACAGCTTGCATATAGCTTTGACATTGCCTTGCAGAATGAGTTTTCCATGCAGGAGAACATCGATCTTGCAAGGCAATTCTTATTGGACAATTTCGTGAACCGGGGCATGGTGGTGGACTTCGCCGTGCATCAGCCAGACAAGGAAGACGGCGGCATTTCCAACCCGCACTTTCACGTCATGTGTCCCATCCGTCCCATTGGGCCGGACGGCAGGTGGGGAAACAAACAGCGCCGGGAATATGTGCTGGACGAGCATGGAGAGTGCGTTCTGGATGAGGCGGGCAATTATGTATTCAACGCCGTCCCCACGACGGACTGGGGCAAACCCGAAACGCTGGAAGCGTGGCGGCAGGCATGGGCTGAGATGTGCAATGCCAAGTTTGCCGAAAAAGGCTTAGACTGCCGCATTGACCACCGCAGCTTTGCCCGTCAGGGTGTGGAGCAGATCCCCACCCAGCACGAAGGTCCCACCGTCCGTGCAATGGAGGCAAAGGGTATCCGCACCGACAAGGGCAATCTCAACCGCTTTATTTGGAAAACCAACGCGCTGTTACGGGAAGCCAAAGAGAAAATCGCCGCGCTGATTGGCTGGCTGAAGGACGTAAAAGCCGAGCTTGCCAAGCCCCAGCCGCCTATGCTGAATGATCTGCTGGCGCTGCATTGTAGCATCCGCAACAAGGGCGCGTACAGCAATAAGGCGAAGAACGCCAATTTGCAGCGTTACGCCGAGGCGTTCAACTTCCTGCAATCCAAAAATCTTTACACCGTGGACGATCTGGAAACTACGCTTCATTCCATGCAGGATAAGATCGATACGCTGAAAAAGTCTGCGTCTGCAAAGCAATCCCGCATCAAGGAAGTGAATGAGCTGCTGCGGATGGTGGACTACTACAAGTCCGGCAAGCCCGCTGCGGACAAGCTGAAATCCATCCGATTTGAGAAATCCCGGCAGAAGTACAAAGCCGAACACGACGATGAACTGCGGACGTTCTACATGGCAGAGCGCAAATTAAAGTCGTATTTCAAGGATGGCAAGCTGCCTATCACCGCATGGCGCAGAGAGCGCGAACAGTTGGAGCAGGAATACAAGGAGATTCAGTCAGAGCTTTCGCCGCTCCATGCCGACGCGAAAAAGCTCTGGGCGATTCACTACAACATCTACGAGGTGCAGCATGAGCAGGAGCGCCAGAATACCGCGACGCGGCAGAAAAAGCAGGAGATTGAACACTAAGGAGGGCATTGCCTATTGAGTATCTTTGAAGCCGTCAAGCAGTCTGTGACCACCCGGCAGGCTGCGGAGCGATACGGCATTCGGGTGGAGCGGAACGGAATGTGCCGCTGCCCGTTCCACGATGACAGCACACCCAGCATGAAGCTGGATCGCCGGTATTACTGCTTCGGCTGCGGTACCACCGGGGACGTGATCGACTTCGTTTCCCGGCTTCACGGGATCGGCAACAAGGAAGCTGCAATTCTGCTGGCACAGGATTTTGCTATTCCGTATGAGAATGGCGCGGGCAAGACGAGCAAGCCGCGACAACAAAATACTGACGAACAGAATTATCAGCACATGGAACGCTACTGCTTCCGTGTGCTGTTGGACTATTACCGGCTGCTATGCCGCTGGAAGGAGGACTATGCCCCACGAACGCCGGAGGACGACTATCATCCGCGCTTTGTAGAAGCATTACAGAAGCTCTCGCTGGTTGAATATCTGCTGGACGAGCTGCTGTGCGGGGATATACAGGCGCGGGCATCCGTTGTGATCGAATATGGAGAGGAAGTGAGGAACATTGAGCAGCGAATGGCAGAGCTTGCCGCCGCAGATGAGGCAGCAGATCAAAATGCAGGTGGGCAGTATAGCATCGCCGATGAGCATTAAAGAAGTAAAAGCCATGCTGGACACCACGGAAAAAGGCGGTGTCCGCAACAGTATCAAGAACTGCCTGACGGTATTTCAGCACGATCCGCTGCTCTCCGGCGCGATGGCATACAATCTGCTGACCGACCGCACCGACATTGTGAAGCCCATCGGCTACGACCGAAGCTCCAGCGCCTCCATGACCGACACGGACATGAAGTATATCCGGCTGTATCTGGAAGAAAATTACGACCTGACAAGCGAGAAGAAAATCATAGATGCCGCCGATCTCGCTGCCCATCAGAACAGCTATCACCCGGTCCGGGACTATCTGAACAGTCTTGCATGGGACGGAACAGAACGTATCTGCTACTGTCTGCACCACTTTCTCGGCGCGGAAGCGGATGAGTATACCTTTCAGGCATTACGGCTGTTCCTGCTGGGTGCGATTCATCGGGCATTTCATCCCGGCTGCAAATTTGAGGTTATGCTCTGTCTGGTGGGTGGTCAGGGCGCAGGAAAGTCCACTTTCTTTCGCCTGCTGGCAGGCAAGGATGAGTGGTTTTCCGACGATCTGCGGAAGCTGGACGATGAAAATGTATACCGCAAGCTGCAAGGGCACTGGATCATCGAGATGTCTGAAATGATCGCCACCGCCAATGCCAAGAGTATTGAGGAAATCAAGTCGTTTCTGAGCCGCCAGAAGGAGGTCTACAAAATCCCGTATGAAACCCATCCGGCAGACCGGCTGCGGCAATGCGTGTTCGGCGGCACATCCAACGCAATGGACTTCCTGCCCCTCGACCGATCCGGCAACCGGCGCTTTCTGCCGGTGCAGGTTTGTCCGGAGCAGGCAGAGGTTCACATTTTGGAGGATGAATCCGCATCCAGAACCTATTTGCAGCAGGTGTGGGCGGAGGCAATGACCATCTACCGGGCAGGCGGCTGGAAGCTGACATTCAGCCCGGAAATGGTGTGCTATCTCAAGGAGCATCAGAAGGACTTCATGCCGGAGGACACGAAAGCGGGCATGATTCAGGCGTTTCTGGACAGCTACACGGGCGATACCGTCTGTTCCAAGCAGCTTTACAAGGAGGCGCTGAACCATGCTTTTGACGAGCCGAAGCAATGGGAGATCCGCGAGATCAATGAGATCATGAACCAGTGTGTGACCGGCTGGACGTATTTCTCCAATCCCCGCAGCTTTGCCGGATACGGCAGGCAAAAGGGCTGGGAGCGCGAAAGAGCTGCAACCGACAGCGGCAACCATGCCGCAGAAATCCCGGACGGCTTTGTGGAGATCACGGAGCAAATTGAGATGCCGTTCTGAACAGTACGGCTGGTTGCAAAGCCTGTTGTTGCCCCGTTGCCGGGCTGGTTGCCGGGAGAATCCCTGTTTTGTCAGGCCTTTTCTATCTTTGACAACCAAAACAACAGAAAAATAGAAGAAAAGGAAAATCGTAAATCAACCGTCAGATCGGGGATGTTTCGAGGTTTTTGGAAGTCCGTTGCCGGACTTCGTTGCCGCCTTGCCCTGTCTGGCTATTTTTGTGTGGAGGACAAACTGCCTATGAAGGAAATCCCGATTTGGGAAAAGAGCAATCTGAGCTTGGAGGAAGCCGCGGCTTACTCCGGCATTGGTATCAACAAACTGCGCGAGATCACCAACGAGGACCGGTGCAAATTCGTCCTCTGGGTGGGCAACAAGCGCTTGATTAAACGCCGCCTGTTCGATCAGTTCATCGAGCAGGCGTATTCTATTTGAAATTTGTGGTGTAAATCGGAGCCTTGATATGATACAATAAGTGTGTCATATCAAGGCTCTTTCCATCACGGAAAGGAGTTTGACAATGTCCGAAAAGAGAAAAGACAACAAGGGACGCATCCTGCGGACAGGAGAGAGCCAGAGAAAAGACCTGATTTATCAATATCGGTATACAGACATTCGCGGCAAGCGGCAGACGGTGTATTCCTCCGATCTGAAAGAACTGCGGGAAAAAGAAAAGGAAATCCAGAAGCAGCTTGATGATGGCATTGATTATGCCGCAGGCAAAATTACCGTCATTCAACTGCTGGAACGCTATATCAGCATCAAGCAGGGCGTACGTTACAATACCAAAGTCGGCTATAACTTCGTGCTGAATCTGGTGAAGAAGGAAGATTTCGGTTATCGTTCCATCCGGGACATCAAGGTTTCGGACGCGCAGAAATGGATCATGAAGCTACACGAGGACGGAAAGGGATATAGCACCCTCACCAGCGTTCGGGGCGTTGTCAAACCGGCTTTCCAGATGGCGTACAATGAGGATGTGATCCGTCGGAATCCCTTTGACTTCAAATTGGTCGATGTGGTTTCCAATGATTCACAGAAGCGCATTGCCATGACAGAGGAACAGCAGACGCTTTGGATGGATTTCATCCGGGAGGACAAGACCTACTGCAAGTATTACGACGAGTTTGTGGTGCTGCTGGGAACCGGGATGCGCGTCAGCGAGTTCTGCGGGCTGACAAAGGCTGATCTGGACTTTACCGGGCGGAAAATCCGGGTAGATCACCAGCTCGTCCGGGAGCGCGGCGGCAAGTATTATGTGGAGAAAACCAAAACCGAGTGCGGCTGCCGCTACATTCCCATGACAGACGAGGTTTACCGAAGCCTGCAAAATATCCTCTCCCGCCGCAAGCGCGTGAAAACGGAGACGATCATCGACGGGTACAGCGGTTTTCTTCTGCTGGACAAGAACGACAGTCCGAAGGTTGCCCTGCACATCGAGAATGAAATGCGCTGGGCGATGAAGAAATATCAAAAGCTGCACCCGGACAAGCCTCTGCCGCACATCACGCCCCATGTATTCCGGCACACGTTCTGTACAAACATGGCGAACGCTGGCATGGACATCAAGACCTTGCAGTATGTCATGGGACATTCCGATGTGGGCGTCACACTGAATGTTTACACCCATGCGAGCTATGACCGCGCCGCCGAGCAGATGGCAAAGATCATTGATTTTAGAGGGTTTGCCGCACCGGAGCCGCAGAGAAAATCAGGTTGAAGCAATCGCAGTCACTACACCAATTACTACACCATTTGCCCGAAAATCTGCGTAGAGTTACGGGAATATGCGTAGGTTTCCGGCATGACAGCAAAAATGAAAGAAGCGCCAAAAACCTTGAAATATCAAGGCTTGGAGGCTTTTGAAGGGATATATAAGCAATGACAAAAATCTTATTCATCTGCCACGGCAATATTTGCCGCTCGCCGATGGCGGAATATATTTTGCGCAGCAGGGTGGCCGGGCTGGAGCTTGGAGAATCGGTTCTGGTTGATTCCGCAGCAACGAGCGCGGAAGAAACAGGAAACCCCGTGCATCCACGCACGGCGGCGATTCTTGATACGTTGGGGATAGATTGTTCCGCAAAGCGCGCGCGGCAAATGCAGCGGAGCGATTACGAAGCGTATGATTACCTCATCGGCATGGACCGAATGAATGTTGCGGACATGCGCCGCATTGCGGGCGGTGATCCGGACGGAAAGATTTGCCGCTTGTTGGATTTCGCAGCGAATCCGCGCGATATTGCGGATCCATGGTATACGGGCGATTTTGACGCAACCTATACGGACGTTTGCGCAGGGTGCGACGCGCTGCTCAAACGCCTGAAGGAGCAGCGCCTTGTGATTCCGGCAGCTGTGCGCGTATGCCATGTGCAAATGCGCTGATATGCGCCCTGCGTGCGGGCGGTAAGGTGCCCCGAAGCGCACGGCGAACCGGAAACGCGCCTGTAACGCACATGAAAAAGGGCGGGAATCCCCGCCCTTTGCGGCTTATAAACGCTTCGTATAGCTTTTCACTGCATCACACAGAAACTGCGCACAGCCCGGCAAGTCCCTGTCATAGTAGGCGGTGAAGCGTGCGTCTGCCACATACAGCGCTGCAATGCCCGCATGCTGCCTGGGATCATAACGGGGAATGGTATAGCTGAGCCATTCCCGGTGCATTTGAGCAATCTTCTGCCCTTGCGGGCTATCCGGTGTGCATTGGGCACGCACAGCTTCTGCAAGCGCCGCATGGATCGCTTCATCCAGCGCTGTCCAGGCGGCATGCTGGTCCTCACGCATGCCGAGCACAGCGGAGTTGGCCGCATCCACCGCGCCATCGCCGTAGGATGCGCGGCTTTCCGCGCCATACCTTTCCTCATTCTCGCGCACTAAGCCGCGCTTGAAGGCTTCAAATTTTTCCGAATCGTTCATTTTGTTTTCTCCTTTCCGGTCATCCAATGTTTTTTGTACCGTCAGGATCAGCGCGTCGATGCGCTCCCGCTGCCGTGTCAGTGCAAGAAGGTGGCTCTGCAGCGCCGCCGTTTCGCTGAAGTCCGGGCTGTCGAGGATGCGCTTGATCTCGGCGAGTGAAAAGCCCAATTCCCGAAAAAAGAGAATCTGTTGGAGCCGGTCCACTGCCGCTGCCCCGTAAAACCGATACCCGGCTTCGTTTACTCGCGTAGGCTTCAGGAGCCCGGTCTTATCATACCAACGCAGCGTGCGCGGGCTAACGCCCGCGAGTTCCGCAATTCCCTTTACCGTGTATTCCATGCCATTCACCTCCTGACAGAACCGAGTATAAGGGTTGCCGCTACGGCAAGGTCAAGGCCTTTTTTAAAAAAATTGCCCCGCGGTTTTGCAGGGCAAAAGGGTACGCGCGTGCCAAAAGTTTTCCTGAATTGTCAAGGGGGCAACCTTTGCGTTCCAATCGCGGACAGCGAGGCATGCGGCTCGCTTTTTCTGGATAGAGAGACGCTTGCCGCTTAATAAAAAGTCTGGTTATTTCTGTTCCGCCCAAGCGAGCCAAAGCGCGGCGGAAGCATCGCTCGGCATGCGCCAATCCCCCCGCGGGGAGAGTGTGACCGAGCCGATTTTCGGCCCGTCCGGCAGGCAGGAGCGCTTGAATTGCTGCCGGAAGAAACGCCGGTAGAAATTTTGCAGCCATTTTCGGATGGTTTCGCTGTCATACACGCCTGCAAATGCGGATTCGGCAAGGCGCAGGATTTTTTCCGGGGGAAAGGCCCAGCGCAGCGCGTAATACAAAAAGAAATCATGCAGCGCATAGGGGCCGACAAGATCCTCCGTCACCTGACTGATTTCTCCGTCCTTTGCGGGGAGAAGCTCCGGGCTTACGGGCGTGTCAAGCACATCAAGGAGCGTCGTGCGGAGCGCGTCCTCCGCAGTGTCCGCGGCGTAGCGCACAAGATGGCGCACGAGCGTTTTCGGCACGGAAGCGTTTACGCCGTACATGGACATGTGGTCGCCGTTGTAGGTGGCCCAGCCCAGCGCGAGCTCAGAAAGGTCGCCCGTGCCGATGACGAGGCCGTTTACCTGATTGGCAATGTCCATCAATACCTGTGTGCGTTCCCGCGCCTGACAGTTTTCAAACGTGGTGTCATGCAGGGCCGGATCATGGCCGATATCCTTGAAATGCTGCGCTACAGCCGCGGTGATGTCAATCTCCCGCAGCGTTGCACCGAGCGCCTGGGCGAGCCGGTGTGCATTTGTGCGCGTGCGGCGCGTGGTGCCAAAGCAGGGCATGGTAACGGCGACAAGGTTTTTCCGCGGCAAAGACAAAAGGTCAAGCGTACGCGCGGCGACGAGCAGCGCCAGCGTGGAATCCAGCCCGCCGGAAACGCCGATGACTGCTTGCGCGCAATGGGTAGCCTGCATGCGTGTTGCAAGACCCGTTGCCTGCATGCGCAGAATCAGTTCACAGCGTTCCGCTCGCTCTGCATCGCCTTCCGGAACGAAGGGCGATGCGCTTACGCGGCGGGAAAGCGCGCACGGGCGCAGTTCCATGTCAAAAAAGACGGTTTGGCAGCCACCCTGTCGCTGCGGATAGGTCGTCATGCGGCGGCGCTCGGAGGCAAGGCATAGCACGTCGAATTCCGCGATGCAGAGGCCTTGGGCGAACGGGGCGTGTTCAGCAAGCAGCGCGCCGTTCTGCGCGATGAGGCTATGGCCGGAAAAGACCATGTCCGTTGTAGATTCACCCTCGCCCGCATCGGCATAAAGATACCCGCACACGAGCCTGCCGGACTGGGTGCATACGAGCAAGCGCCGGTATTCCGCCTTGCCAATCACCTCGTCGCTGGCAGAGAGGTTGGCGATGACCGCCGCCCCTTCGCGGCAAAGCAGGCTGGAAGGCGCATCCGGCACCCAAAGATCCTCGCAGATCTCCACGCCAAACGTGAAGGCGGGGAGCGCTCTGCAGGCAAACAACTGGTTTGCGCTGAGCGGCACGGCATATCCGAAGGGTGCAGCCGTTTCACAAAGCCCCGCGCCGGAGGCGAAATGCCTCCGTTCATAAAACTCGCCGTAATTGGGGATGTGTGCTTTCGGTACAAGGCCGAGGAGCTTTCCTTTGTGGCATACGGCGGCGCAGTTGTAAAGCTTGCTGCCGAAGGGGAAGGGAAGCCCCGGCAGGAGCAGCAGATCCAGCTCCGCGGTTTCCTCCAGAATGCGTGCAAGCGCTGAAAGCGCGCCCGAAAGCAGCGTTTGCTGCAGGAAAAGATCGCCGCAGGTGTAGCCGGTGATGCAAAGCTCCGGCAGAACGAGCAGACGAACGCCCGCAGCGTCCGCTTCCCGGGCGAGCGCGATGATGCGCGCTGCGTTATAAGTGCAATCCGCCACGCGGATGGCGGGCGTGCCAGCGGCAACCTTGATGAATCCGTCTTTCATATGAATCAACGCTCCTTTGCGAAACTGAAAAAGGCTGGCCGGCAATGCCGGCGCAGCCTCAGTATAGCACAGAAGGAATGGATTTTACACCTTTACGCTCTGCATTTCTGCGGTTTCGCCTGCAAGCAGCGGTGCGCATCCGGCGAGGAACGCAGTCACCTGCTGCGGGCAACGGCCGATGAATGCAGCGGGGTCAAGCGCTTGGCGAATCTCTGCTTCACCCAGCGGGAAGGCAGGGTCTGCCGCGAGGCGATCAAGCAGGTCGCAGCGCTCGCCTTCCTTGATGCGGCGTGTTGCGGCCATGGAATGCGTGCGGATGACCTCATGCAGAGTCTGGCGGTCGCCGCCCCGCTTGACGCCTTCCATCAACAGGTTTTCCGTCGCAAGGAAGGGCAGGAAGTTCTCCATTGCTTTTTCGATCACCTTTTCGTTCACATGCAGGCCGGAAGCAACATTGTGGTAAAGCCGGAGCGCCGCGTCCACAGCGAGGAACGCTTCCGGCAGTGCGATGCGCCGGTTGGCGGAATCGTCCAGCGTGCGCTCGAACCACTGGGTGGAAGCTGTCATGGGCGCGTTTTGCGCGTTTGCCATCACATAGCGCGAAAGGGAACAGATGCGTTCGCTCCGCATGGGGTTGCGCTTGTAGGCCATGGCGGAGGAGCCGATCTGATCCTTTTCAAACGGTTCCTCGACCTGTTGGTCATGCTGCAAAAGGCGCAGGTCGTTGCCGAACTTGTAAGCGCTCTGCGCGACGGAGGAAAGCGCGGAAAGAATCCGGCTGTCGAGCTTACGCGGGTAGGTCTGCCCGGAAACGGCATAGCAGCGTTCAAAGCCGAATGCATTGGCGATCATGCGGTTCATCTCATCGATCTTTGCCGTGTCGCCGTCAAACAGCTCCATAAAGCTTGCTTCCGTGCCGGTAGTGCCGCGGCATCCGAGAAAACGCATCGCACAAAGTACTGCGTCGAGCTCCTCCAGATCCAGCACGAGATCCTGCATCCAAAGGCAGGCGCGCTTGCCCACGGTCACCGGCTGCGCGTTCTGGTAATGCGTATACCCTGGGGTAGGCAGCGCCTTGTAACGATCTGCAAAAGCGGCCAGGTCTTTGAGCACGGTCACGATTTCTGCCCGAATGAGCCGGAGCGCATCCCGGTAAATCACAAGGTCCGCGTTGTCGGTCACATAGCAGCTTGTAGCGCCGAGGTGGATAATGCCTTTTGCATTCGGGCAGCAGAGGCCGTAGGCGTAAATGTGAGCCATCACATCATGCCGTACGGCGGCTTCCCGCTCAGCGACCGCCTCGTAATCGATGTCGGTCAAATGCGCGCGCAGCTCTTCCACCTGCGCTTCCGTAATGGGGAGGCCAAGTTTGCGCTGTGCATCCGCAAGCTCCACCCAAAGCCTGCGCCAGGTGGAAAACCGCGTATCTGCGGAGAACAGGCGCTGCATGCGCTCGGAGGAGTAACGGGAACACAGCGGGCTTTCGTAGCGGTCCTTCATGACAGCCTCCCTTTAGCGAAGGATGATCGCATCGCGGTCCGCGCCTACAGAAACATAGGTGATGGGGGTTCCAATGGCGTTTTCCACAAAACGGACGTATTCCTGCGCGGCGGCAGGCAGGTCGCCGAAGCAGCGCACCTTGCTGACATCGCAGCCCCAGCCGGGCAGGTACTCGATCACGGGTTTCGCCTCCGCAAGGGCGGCAGGGAAGGGGAACTCATCCACGCGGCGGCCACCGAGCTCATATTGCGTGCAAACGGGAATTTCGTTCATGTAAGAGAGCACATCGAGTTTGGTGAGGGCGATTTCCGTTGCGCCCTGCACGCGCGCGCCATACCGGGTGGCGACAACATCGAACGGGCCCACGCGCCGCGGGCGGCCGGTTGCAGCGCCATACTCCCCGCCGGCTTCACGCAGGCGTTCTGCCTCTTCGCCAAACCATTCTGCTGTGAATGGGCCTTCGCCCACGCAGGTGGAATATGCTTTTACGATGCCGAGCACGGTATCCACTTTGAGGCTCGGCAGGCCGCAGCCGATGGGGGCATAGGCTGCAAGCGGCGTGGAGGAGGAGGTGTAGGGATAAATGCCGTAATCGATATCGCGCAGCGCGCCGAGCTGCGCTTCAAAGAGGACGCTCTTGCCCGCGCCCTGTGCCTCATGCAGGAACGTGCCCACATCGCATACATAAGGCTTGAGCTTGCTCCCAAACTCCTCTACCCAGGCAAGCAGATCGGGAAGCGCAAAAGGTTTCGCCCCATATACGTTTTCGATGGTCAGGTTTTTCCAGGCGAGCACGCCCGCAAGATGGGCCTTAAGGTATTCCGGGTAAAGCAGCTCGCCCATCATCAGGCTCTTTTTCTGGTATTTATCGCTGTAAACAGGCGCGATGCCGCGCTTTGTGGAGCCGTATTTTGCGTCCTTCAGGCGCGCTTCCTCCAGCTCGTCCAGCATCCTGTGGTAAGGGAAAACGATGGTTGCCCGGTCGCTGATTTTAAAGTTTTCAGGCGTGACGGGAACGCCTGCCCGGCGCAGCGTTTCCATTTCGCCCCAGAGCGCCTCAAGGTCGATCACAGTGCCGTTGCCAAGCACGTTAACGACGCCCGGGCGGAAGATGCCCGAGGGAATGAGATGCAGGGCAAATTTGCCATATTCGTTGATCACGGTGTGGCCCGCATTGTTTCCGCCCTGATAGCGGATGACAACATCATATTCCTCTGCAATCAGGTCGACCATGCGGCCCTTGCCCTCATCGCCCCAGTTCACGCCTACGATCGCGCAGTTTGCCATTGCTGTTTCCTCCATTTTATCAATCATGAGCGATGCGGTATTCCGCACCGCTCCATGGCTATCATACCACGGTTTGCCTATAAGCGTACATATTAGGTACTTATGAACCCATTAATTTTGGCAATAGAAAAAGCGGCCCAGTGCAGGCCGCTTGAAAAACGAACGGTTATTCGTTGCTGATGGACATATTCGCGCCGATGGGAAGCGTGAGGTAGGTGGTCATATACCAGCGGTTGCCCACCATCACAAGAATCATTTCGTTGGTATAAACGCTCTCCAACCCTTTTTGGGAGATAAAGACGATTTCATAACGCGCAAGCACTGCCTTTTCAGTGTTGGGGAAGGTTTTTTGGAGCGTTGCAACATCTGCCGTTCCATATTCGGAAAGCTCCTTCAGACGCACATCAATGGTGAAATCCTGCCCGACTTCCGCAACTGCATCCTGCGCATAATTCCGGTAAAAGCCCGGTGTAATGCCTGCCATGGACATCACAGCTTCAAAGCCGCTGCGCGATTCTTCCGCGAGGCATTGCGTCATCGCATCGAAATCGCTTTCGATATACAGGGCCTGATAGAACGTGCTGAGCGTATTTTTGACGATGGACTTACGCTCGGCAGAGGAGGCAAATACGAGGGCTGCAATGAGCGCAACCGCAGCGAGGATGCAAACGGGAATGAGCCAGACGTTTTTTTTGCTTTGTTCTTTCGGCATGGCAAAGTTTCCTTTCGTACTTTCACAGTGGTTCTTCCAACTAAAAATGATACATGCCATCGCGCTTTTTTGCAAGAGAAAACACCGGAGGCGCGCGGGTTATGCTCCGGGATATACCTCGCATGCGCGGCGGACGGATTCCATTGCATCGCGCACATAGAAATCCGCGCCGATGTCGTGTGCGTATTCCTCCGTGAGCACCGCGCCGCCGCACATTACAAGGCAGCCGGGGGCGGATTCGCGCAGCGCTGCGATGGTGCGCCGCATGCTGGGCACGGTTGTGGTCATGAGCGCGGAAAGGCCGACGAGGCGCGCTCCGTGCGTAATGGCCGCTTCCACAACCGCCTCCGGAGGCACATCCTTTCCAAGGTCGATCACGCGGAACTGGTAGTTTTCCAAAAGCGCTTTCACGATATTTTTGCCGATGTCATGCACGTCCCCCTGCACAGTGGCGACAACGACTGTTCCGCGCCCCGCGCCCGCAGCATCGCCCATGCGCGTGCGGATGATCGAAAACGCCGCCTTTGCGGCTTCCGCACACATCAAAAGTTGCGGCAGAAAGAGCGTTCCGGCTTCAAAGCGTTCCCCTGCGGCGTTGAGCGCGGGCACCATGGATTCCTCAATTACTGCAAGCGGTTCTTTTTGCTGCAAGGCGCGTTCGGTCGCTTCCTGTGCCGGCTGGCGGAGCCCCTTGAGCACCGCGTCATACAGGCTCATCTGCTGCTGGGCGGAAGCAGGGCCTGGCGCTGCGGCCGTACCTCCGTAAGCTTCAATGTATGCAGCGCAGGTTTTGTCTGCGCCGAGCAGCGCGGTGCAGGCCCGCGCTGCCTCCATCATGCCGGGGGCATGTGGATTGAGGATGGCGGCGGAAAGCCCTGCGCCCAATGCAAGCGCGAAAAAGTTTGCATTCAGGTATCCGCGCGCAGGAAGGCCGAAGGAAACGTTGGAAACGCCGAGCGAAGTGCAGACGCCAAGCTCATCGTGCAGGCGGCGCACGCATTCAAGCGTAACGCGCGCATTTTCACTGCCGGAACTGATCGTAAGCGTCAATGGATCGAACAGAAAATCATGCGGCTTGAGGCCGTATTCTGCGCCGCGCGCAAGGATGCGCCGTGCGATGGCAATGCGGCCTTCCGCGTCCTCAGGAATGCCATGCTCGTCCAGCGTAAGGGCGACGACCACGCCTCCGTAGCGCGCTGCAAGCGGAAATACGGCGGACATGCTGCTTTCCTTGCCGTTGACCGAGTTGATGATCGCTTTGCCGTTGTATACGCGCAGCGCACGGGCAAGCGCCTCGGGATCCGCCGAATCGAGCTGAAGCGGGAGATCGGTCACGGCTTGGAGCTGTTCCGTGAGGGCGGTGAGCACGGCAGGTTCATCCAATTCCGGGAGGCCGGCGTTTACATCCAGCGCGTCCACGCCCTGTTCCTGCTGCAGAATGCCTTCCCGGAGGATCGAATCGTAATCCCCATCTCGGAGCGCCTGCTTCATGCGGGGCTTGCCGGTGGGGTTGATGCGCTCTCCGATGAGCACGGGTCTGCCTTCCCCAAAGCGAACGGCATGCGCATAGGAGGAGGCCACGGTGAAGCGCTTTTGCGTTACGGGGAGAGGCACAATGCCCGCACAGCGCTTGGTGAGCGCACGGATGTGCGCCGGAGTTGTGCCGCAGCAGCCGCCGAGAAGGCTTGCACCGCGGCGGACGCAGTCCTCCATCAATGCGGCGAACTCCCCGGGATTTACATCGAACACCGTCTCACCGCCGACCTCCCGCGGAAGCCCTGCGTTTGGCTGAAGCAGGATGGGGAGGCTGGATACCGCGCGCAGCTCCTCAAGAAATGGCAGCATTTCGCGCGGGCCCAAACCGCAGTTGAAGCCGAGCACATCCACGCGCAGCCCTTCAAGCAGCGCGGCTATGCTTGCAATATCGCCGCCGGTAAGCAATTTCCCGCGCCGGTCGAGCGTTACCGTGGCACAGATGGGGAGCGTGCAGCATTCCTTTGCAGCGAGCACCGCAGCTTTAAGCTCATAAGCATCGGACATGGTTTCGATCAGAACAAGGTCAGCGCCCGCAGCCGCACCCGCTTCGATGGTTTCGCGGAACATGCAAAAAGCGTCTTCAAAACCGAGATCGCCCAGGGGTTTCAGCAGCTTTCCCGTCGGCCCGATGTCGAGCGCAACGAAGCGGGCGCGGCCGCCGGCCTGCGCGATTGCCGCCCTCGCATTGCGCACGGCAGCCGTTGCGATACGAGCGGCAGAATGGCCCGTGCGCGCGAGCTTGTGCGCCGTGCAGCCGAAGGTGTTGGTGGTGATGATATCGCATCCGGCTTCCAAATAGGCCGCATGCACGGAAGTCACGATATCCGGATGGGTAAGGTTCCAAACATCCGGCGCTTCACCCGCCGGGAGGCCCGCGCTTTGCAGCATGGTGCCCATTGCGCCGTCAAAAAAAAGCAATTGCCGTTCAAGCAGGTTCTCTAACTTCATTTTTGCGGTTCCTTTCGGTAGTTGCAGGTAAGATTATCGCACAGAGCGCATTTGTGCTCCGGGCAGGGCTGTTTTTCCGGGCAGAGGCCGATTACGGCCGTGACGGACTTGAGCGGTGTGAGCATGTGCGAGTCCGTTTCAGCGAGGCCGAGCCGTTTATCCGCTTGGAGCGCCCGGAGCAGGTCTGTTTGGTGCGCAACGGAAAAACCGCTGTAACCGGGCGAAAAACGCGGGCGCAAATAAAGCCCCTCCGCTGCGCACTCCTGTGCAAGGGCGGCGCAGGTATCGTCGCAAAAGCATTCGAGCGCGCTTGCAGCGCAGGCCTGCAGCGCAAAAGCGCGCGCAACGTCCAGCTTGGCAAGCCGCGCCATGGCGCGATCCACCTCGGCGCCGAGCGTTGCCGCAAACAGATATGCCGCACCGCAGCCTGCAAGGTGTGCGGCGAGTGCCACGCAATCAGCCTGAAACGCACCGAGCGTTACCCTTGTACCGGAAAGCTCCGCCCGCACCCGCAGCACGGCATGGCGCGGCGTCGCAATTGCATCGAGCTGTGCCGCCGCATCCCGCAGCAATGCGGATGTTTGTTCATCCGGAGCGCCCTTTGCACCGAGATAGCGCAGCGCTTCCTCTTCGCGGAACTTCATTCGGTTTTACCCAAAATGTGGGAAAGGTTCGCCATAATGCGTCCGGCGATGTCCGGCCGGTTCATGGTATAAAGGTGCACGCCGCGCACGCCGTTTGCAACAAGGTCGATGATCTGCTCCGTTGCATATGCGATGCCGGCTTCCTCCATGGAGGCGCTGTCGCCGCCAAACCGGTCAAGGATATTCTGGAAACGCGGCGGCAGGGAAGTGCCGCTTAAACGGACGATGCGGGCGATTTGCTTTTTGTTGGTCACGGGCATGATCCCAGCAAGCACCGGGATGGCGATTCCCTTTGCATAAAGCTTATAAAGGAAACGGTAAAGCACATTGTTGTCAAAAAACATCTGCGTGGTCAGAAAATCACATCCTGCTTCCACCTTTTGCTTCAGATATGCGATGTCCTCCTCCTGAGAAGCGCTTTCCACATGCCCTTCCGGGTAGCATGCGCCGCCCACGCAGAAACCGCCGTGCGTGCGGATTTCGCGCACAAGGGCATCCGCGTGCTGGAAGCAGGCATCCTGCGGCCTGGTTTCCCCTTCGGGAAGGTCGCCGCGCAAAGCAAGCACGTTTTGAACGCCGCTTTCCAACATGGCGTCAAGCCGCACGCCGATGTCTGCACGCGTGGCCGAAACGCAGGTCAGGTGCGCAAGGGCAGTGCAGTTCTGTTCCTCAATATGGCGCGCCATGCGCAAGGTATTGTGGGAAGTGTTGCCGCTTGCGCCATAAGTGACGCTGATGAAATCCGGTGCGAGGCGGGCAGTTTGCTCTACAACCTCGTCTGCGCGGGCAAGGTCGGCTCCGGCTTTTGGCGGGAACAGTTCACAGGAAAACGTTAAGGGTTTTGATTGCAGCAGCTCCCGAATGAGCATAACAGAGATTCCTTTCTAAATGCGGAAATAACATGCGCCGCTTTTATGCGCGTGCAGCAAGCATATCAGAAAGCCTGCCCCGCATGTGGCAAGACAGGCACAAATATATAATATATGCTACTGCACGGTGCATTGGCATGTCAAGAGCTTTACGCTGGTTTGACCGATGGCCGCACGTCTGCTATACTCAGCGCAGGAAACAAAGCGGAGCTATGAAAGGAAGCAGTTAAAATGAAAACACGGATGATTGGAACGTTTGCCCTGTCATCAAAATAACCGCTTAATAGATCAGGCGTCTACAATCTGGTTCGCTTACCCTTGCGGTAAAAGCGCAGCATCGAGTGTTTTTTTCAATGTCATCTCACTGCCATCCTCCAAGATTGCTCTTATATTAGCGCTGCCATACAACAGATAGGCATACCCGTAATACCTGCCGTCATCGGTATAGAAAGCACAGGTGGTGTCGCTTATTTCGCAGTGCCCTGTCTGCAATACTTCCATGGATCCATTGCGGAAATACCAAAAGCGGTTATCGAGTTTGTCAATCGAGATGCATCGGCCATATATTGATTTGCTTGGGTCGGGATCAGGCTCAGAATATGTGCCCGGCGTGAAGGTTTTTCCCTTTTGATAGGATATATAGCATATTTGCACAAGATTTCCTGCGCAAGCGATGACCAACAGCCAGGCGAGAATGACACATGTTTTCGATTTTTTCATCAAATTTTAACCTCCTTATACATGTATCAGCTGTGGATACGCGCTTATGAATTCATAAGTCGCACTAACCTGATATATTTCCCAATCGTCAGCATGGGCTGAACCGCTGGGCCTTCTATAAATAACATATGGGGACACATTGTAGGTTTTTTCAATATACAATTTATAATATCCAGCCGGGCGAGAGCCAAGTGTTATTATGTTGCCTGTGACAGATCCACCGGTATATGCTCCGATGTTAACACTGAAGGACACATAATTGTATGGTGAGGGGAGGCTTACGCTTACTGTGCATGTTGCACTGACTCCGCCTGAAAGCGTATAACTCATTCCATCCGATGGACTCGTAAGATATACACCTCCGGATGGTTGACCAGAAGCATAAGCACCTACAGTTTCTATTTGGTCTGGAAGATACTCTGTTTTATATTGGTACTGAGGTCCTTTTTCGGGAAGTTCCAAGTCAGCTTCATGAAGCCTACCATCGTTAGTTTCATTGGGTGAAGAAATATTTGACCATGCGAATGTAGAGGCACTAAGATACAGCATCATGACAAGTATCATAAGGATGCTAAAGATTCTCTTTTTCATTTTTTTGTCCTCCTATAATAGTCAGTATTGTGTTGTTGAAACGCGAAAATCAAACGAAGTCTTTGCTGTTATCGTTCTTGCGCATAAAGCAAGGAAGCGATTTGCTTACCTTGATGGAACGGAATACAATGAAACCACCCCCTATGGCCTTTTATTTTATTATTTATAGTCAATGAATCGAGATCGAAATCGGGATCGGCGTTTTCAGTCAAATTATACAAATATGTTATCGCATTGTGGGGCAACAATCAAGGAAAAGATTTCAATATATTATATATATCAAGATTTCGGTGCATTTGAAGGATTCTTGATGCAACCTGCGGCCGCATCCCGTCGGCATGCCCTGCGCTGGAAACAGTATTTCAGCCGTTTTGCAGCATATGCGCACGCAGCATTGCACCGGCACATGCCTGCAAGCTCAATTTATGGAGATTATTTGCATTCTGCGCATTGACAGCCTCCGTGCTTTCTGTTAAAATACATTACTGTCGGCAGAAGCACCGCTGCCGAACCGCCGAATTCGGCATGCGCTTTGGAAAAGGGATGTGCGCCTGTAGCTCAGCAGGATAGAGCAACGGCCTTCTAAGCCGTAGGTCCCGGGTTCGAATCCCTGCGGGCGCGCCAGTTATGGTGGGTGTAGTTCAGTTGGTTAGAACGCCAGATTGTGGCTCTGGAGGTCGTGGGTTCGACTCCCACCACTCACCCCATTTTTTATAAGGCGGTGCGCCGGAGTCGTTGGGGTGTCGCCAAGCGGTAAGGCACGGGACTTTGACTCCCGCATCCGTAGGTTCAAATCCTGCCACCCCAGCCAGATTTGACCCGTTAGCTCAGCCGGTAGAGCACTTGACTTTTAATCAAGGTGTCCGGAGTTCGAATCTCCGACGGGTCACCAAATTTCTTTCGATTCGGCGCGAATGCGGGCGTGGCGGAATTGGCAGACGCGCCGGATTTAGGTTCCGGTGCCGCAAGGTGTATGAGTTCGAGTCTCTTCGCCCGCACCAGTTTCCTTTTTTCAGCATGCGGGTATAGTGTAATGGTAACACATTAGCCTTCCAAGCTGAGATAGAGGGTTCGAGTCCCTTTACCCGCTCCAACATCAAAAAGCACCCTGTATGGGGTGCTTTTTTGATGCGTTTTCCCGCCCAGGGAAGGGCGGGGCGTCCGCGTGCAGCATCGAAGGGAATTGCCATATGCGGGGGCTGCTGATATAATTTAGACACACGCAGATGAATGCAACAACTCGAATCAGGACGGAAAGGTATGAACCCGCCCTGGAGGCCGAAAAAAAGTAAATGATATATTGAGAGGAGGAAACCGCCCGGATGATATGGAAACATAGCTGCAAGAGCTGTTTGCGCATGGGCTGGAAGGCTGTGCTGTTCGCGCTTCTGACCGCCATGGCAACCATGTTTCTGTACCTTGCAGGCAATACGTGGCTCAGCAGCGAACGCATGCTGCGCGAATGCGATGAAGCGTATACGACCATCGCGGTTCTTGAGTACATCGGGGATAATTATCCCGGCGAAACGGAATACGATCCCGACATGCAGGCTGCAGCCGCGGCCTTTGATTACAGCTCCATCACCGGCAGCGAGCATGCGCTTTCCTGGGAGCAGACGAACTTGAGCGTAGGCTCGGTGGAAGGCATGGCGGCCCGTTCCCAGCAGATTCCATACCGCTCCGGATGCGTGCTGGTCGTTGAAAATATCCGCTATGTGGACGGGTACGACGCTTACTGGGGCGATATCGTAGCCGCTCCGTATAGCTTCACCGAAGAAGCGCGCGGCAAACATGTTTTTTTGGATCTCCCGTTGGATTATGAGCATCCCGTCACGGAAGAAAAAACCTTTGACGGGGAGGTGCATGAGATCACAAGTTATCCTCCGCTCTATACCTTTGATCCGGAAAAGCGCTATGTCATCGCAGGGGAATATACTGACTTGATACGGCCTACGAAGACAGTTCGCCCAACGCCGTTTTATTCTGCTGCCGCCTCTGCGGCAGGCGTCTCCAGCATTGCCGCATTCGCCGAAGTGGATGATGTGGAGGCCTTGCTTTCGGATCAAACCAACCCGTACATGCAAATTTCCGATTTCTACCGGATGATGAACAACAAGGTATACGTGCAGTTCACCTATGACCTGTCGGTTCTGAATCCATTTTATCAGGAACTCGTGAAGCTAAACGAAGGGCGGCTGTTCACAACTGAGGAGGCTGATGCGGGGGCAAAGGTCTGCGTGGTTTCGGAAACGGTCGCCGCCTGCACAGGCCGTGGCATCGGGGATTTCATTGAAGTGAAGCTGTTCCGCGCATCGGGCCTGCCGCTTTCGGATTGCTACTGGACGGAGGAGAGCATCGCGGCAACCGAACGATACGAAATCGTCGGCATCACAAATTACGTGGAGGGCTACCAGTACAACATCTATGTGCCGCAGCCAAAAGACACCGTGGTGGCGCCCGGCGAACGCCAGTATTTTTACACGCTTGGCCAGGCTGTGCTGAAAAACGGTTCTGCCATTGCATTTGAGGAAGCGCTTTCGCCGCACCTGACAAACCGCATGCTGCTTTCTACCTATGACCAAGGGTATCAGGATGTTGCGGATTCGATTGCAATGATCCGGCAAACCGCCGTTGTTCTGACCATTGCAGCTTCTGTTTCAGCGCTTGTAGTGCTTGCCCTGTTCGGGTTCCTCTTCATTATGCGCCAACGGGAAACCGTGGAAACTATGCTTTATCTTGGCACGCCCCGCCGTGCAGCATACGGGTACCTGCTCTTTGGCGCGGCGCTGCTTGTGCTGCTTTCGGCCGCGCTTGGCGCATGCGCCGGAAGCCTGCTCAGCGACAGGCTGATTCAGGGCGCATATGGAATGGTTTGCGCGCTGCAGGCGATCGACCTGCGGTACAGCAACGGATACAGTGGTGTCGTCCGTGAATTTACGCCCATGTCCCAGACTTCGCCGCTGTTTGCGCTTGCCATTGTGCTTGTGGTTTTTGCGGCCGCCCTGATCTTCTGCCTTTTCTTTGCACAGCGGGTCGTGCGCCTGCATCGGGTTGCAAAAAAACGGAAGAAGCGCGCCCGCGCGGTGAAGCCGCCAAAGCGTTCATCCCATCTGCCCGGAGGAGCATGGAAGTTTGCCGTTCTCTCCATTCGGCGCGGCGGTGTGCGCTCGGCCGCGGTGCCGATTGCGGCGCTTGCGCTGACGCTGTTTCTGCTGACGCTTGCGCAAACCGGCGCATCGTACAACGAAGCGCTGGATGCGCTGTATGATACCGCGAAGATCGAGGGCGATTTCACCGCAATGAATGGAAAGCTGACCGGCAACCTGTCGATCCTGCCGCGTTATGTTCAGACGCTTCAGGATTCGGGTTTCCTGTCAGAAGCGAGCTACGCGATCGCCAAGCCATATATGTTGCTCGCGGATGACTCAGCCTCTGTGAAAGGGGGAGTCGTAATCACAAGCGACCCGTATGCCATGGAACTCCATGCGAATGCGGCTTACAGTGCGCCGAAACTGGTGTTTACGACAAGCCTCGGCACTGCGCCCGAATTCCGCTATTCTACACCGATCGCTGCGTATGCAGACGGTTTTGACGCGGAAATGTTTTCCGGCGTTTATCCTGAAATACCGGAAGGAACGCTTCCCTGCCTTGTTTCAAAGCAGTTCCTGGAAACGCATGCGCTTTCTTTCGGCGATTCGTTTACCGTGGTATGTATGCGCCAAACCGCTATGGGATACCGCTACACGCTCTGGCCTTTGCAGATTGCGGGCAGCTTTGTCCCGCAAAGCGCGCTGGATAACATTTATGTGCCGCTCAACTATACGTTGGAGGAGATTTCCGCATTTGCTTTTACCGGCTATGAAGCTTCCGATGCGGAGATCCTGCTTTCCGGAGCGTACCTGAACGCATGCCATTTTGAGCTTGCGGACGCGAGCGCGCTCGGTGCGTTTAAGGATGCGCTTACGGAGCTTGGTTTCAGCGGGCCGCATGCGGAATCGTTTATCCGTGTGGCGATTACGCTGCGCGATAAGGCGTTCAGCGAATCGGTGCGGGATCTCAATCAACGCATTACCTATATGGAAATGCTCTATCCTGTGTTGTATGCTATCATCAGCATTGTAGGCGTGACGGTTTCCTACCTTGTGGTAAGCGCGCGCCGGGAGGAAATGGCCATCATGCGCGGCGTGGGCGGCTCACGCATGCGCGTGTTCCGCACCTTCTTTTTGGAACAGGCGCTCCTCTGCCTTGCGGGGACGGGGGCGGGAGCAGCCGCTTTCCTGCTGTATCACGGCACATTCGCCTTTTGGCAGGAGATCGCGCTGTTTGTCGGCTGCTACCTTTTGGGATGCGCGCTTGCAATCGGCGTGCTAAACCGGGCAAGTACCCTGCAGATCCTGGGAGAACGGGAATGAGAGATGAAATAAGGAGGAACGCACCATGCTTGAACTGAAGAACGTAACGTACACGTATGAAAGCAAATATCAGAAGGTGCAGGCGCTGCGTGGCGTCGATTGCACATTTGAAGGCGGACATGTCTACGCGGTGATCGGAAAATCCGGCAGCGGCAAAACGACGATGCTTTCCCTCATTGCCGGGCTGGATCTGCCCACAGGCGGCGAGGTGCTTTTTGAAGGGAAGGCTACCGGTTCCATGCGGCTGGACGATTACCGCAGGCAGCATGTTGCGATGATCTACCAGAGCTTTCGCCTGTTCCCGCTGATGACGGCTATGGAAAACGTGATGTACCCCATGGAGATGCGCAAAGTGCCGGGCGCAGAAGCAAGAAAACGGGCAACGGCGCTGATTGCGCGCGTTGGGTTGCCGGAAAATGTGCTGCACCGCTATCCCGCCATGCTCTCCGGCGGGGAGCAGCAGCGCGTGGCAATTGCCCGTGCGCTTGCGATGGATACCAGGCTTTTGCTGGCGGATGAGCCGACGGGCAACCTTGATACCGCGAGCAGCGAAACCGTCGTGCGCATCCTGCGGGATCTCGCGCATGAGGAAGGGTATTGCGTTATCATCGTCACGCACGATCCGGCGATCCTTACATATGCCGATGAAGTTTACCGCATGACGGATGGCGTGCTTCGGAGAGAAGCTGCCGCAGAAGGCGTTTCCGCCGGTGTGGTGTAAGTTCTGCCGAAAACGTAAAATGCTGCTCTGCGGGGTTCAGGGCAGCATTTTTTGATGCAAAAAAGGAATCGCGGAAATTCAATTTCGGTTAAGGCGCGTTCGAATCTGTTTGCGGGCAACAGGATTTCGGGGCATAGAATGGCTGCTTTTACGGCGGCCTGTGAAAGTGATGCGATAGGGGGATCGATTGTCATATTTCTGTTTTTTCCTTCCCTTGCATTGAATAGGTATATTATTGAAATACCGGGAAATAATAGAATCAAAATTCATCTCAAGGGGGATCGATAGAAATATGGATACAGGCTTGACTGCCGCAGCGCTGTCTGCGGGCGCGCCGCCTACCGGCACCACAAACCGTGCAGGCTGGCAAAACGGCGAGGAAGCATTCCTGTTCAGCGAGGTAGCACGCGGCCGCGCGGCGGGGCTTCCGCTTAAAGCTGTGTTTGAACGCGTTGCAGCCCAAACGGGAAGGAAGCCAAACAGCATCCGCAACTATTACTATGCTCGCGTAAAGGAAAGCGGTATGGCCGCTTCGGAGGCGTTCCACAGCGCGGCATTCGTGCCCTTCAGCGAGGATGAGATGCGCGCGCTGCTGCGCACGGTGCTTGCCGAGCAGGCGAAAGGCATATCCGTGCGCGCCTGCACACTCAACATGGGGAAGGGCGATACCAAAACAATGCTGCGGTATCAGAACAAGTACAGATCGCTGATCCGCACAAATCCGGAGTTTGTGCAGAAGGTGCGCGCGGAGCTGGAGGCGGAAGGCATTCCCGCATTTGATCCATATGCGCTTGAATCCCCGCGGAAAAGCGCAAAACGGCAACAGGCAGGCGGCGCGGCATCCCTTGCAAACGAGGCGGCGGAGACGCTTGCCGGGATAAAAGGCATAGATGCAGAGATGTTTTTTGGCACGCTTTCCACGCTTGCGTCGGCAGCTGCGGGATACGAAGCCAAGCAGGAAACCGCACGGCTCAGAACACAATGCTCAGAGTTGCGCGAGCGGCTCGCCATGCAGGACCATGCGCTTGCCGCGCAGCGGGAACGGTTCGGCAAGCTCCTTGCGCTGTTCCGTCAGATGATGGAGGTGAACCGCGCGTTTCTCGGTGAAGCGAACGCGGCGAAATCGCCCGCACTTGGCACGTATGTCAGGGATCTTGCGCGCAGCGTGGAGGATTGTGAGCGCATCCTCGGCATGATTTCCTAGAAAAGCAGCGAAACCAGCGTTTTCCCTCCATAAAAAGAGCCGCCTTCCGAGATATCGGGGGGCGGCTCGCTTACATTGTGCGTGCTTAGAATACGCGCTTGGCGAACAGGAAGTTTTCGTCCGACCAGGTGGACCAGGAGGTTACAACAACAGAACTGCGGCTGGAAGACGCATGGACGAGCTTATTGCTGCCGAGCCAAATACCGACGTGCGTGATCGTGGTATCGCTCGTGCCGCTGGACTTATAGAACAGCAGGTCGCCCGGGGCAAGGTTCCCTTTGCCGTAAATCGTTTCCCAGGAATCCACCTTGGCGTAATTGCGTGCGCTGTAACGGCCGATTTTTACGCCGGCAGAGCGCAGGGAATAATATACAAGGCCGGAACAGTCGTACGAATCCGGGCCTTCGGCGCCCAGCACATACGGCTTGCCCTGCTGTGCAAGAGCCGCTTCAATGAAAGCGGAAACGCCGCTCCCCGTCTGCGGGATGCTCTGCGAGGGGGAAGTTGTGCGCTGCGGGGTAGTCGGCGCAGGCGTTTCGGGGTCGCCATCGGGGCTCCACCAGGCGTTTTGCGTTGTGGCGGGCGCGGGGCTTGCAGAGGATTTTGGCGTACTGGAAGGCTTCGGCGCAGCAGTAGCGGTTGGCTTTGGCGTTTTTGTCGGTTTCGGTGTTTTCGTGGGACTCGGCGTGGGGGAAGGGGTCGGATCGACCGCAGGACGGGCATCCGGCGAATACAGCAGGTCGCGTGTATCAAAATCGGCCCGGCCATCCGCTGTGATCCCGTTTTTGGTTTGGAAAGCGGAAAGCGCGCGGGCTGTTGCCACACCGAAATAGCCATTGGTTTTATCGCAATAATAGCCGAGTTCGGCCAGCCGGTATTGCAGGCTTTGCACATCCGCGCCGGAATAGCCGTTTTCAAGGATATAAGGCTTTGCGCTTTCAGAGAAAAGAAGCTGTTGCGTGAGCGGATCCGCAACGCCGGTTTCTTTCATGTGGTTGGTGCGTTGGAAGCGTTTGAGCGCATCCTCATGCGCAGAGCCGAAGGTTTCGGTGGGTTCATCCGAATCAAGGTAGTACAGCTCAGAAAGACGGACCTGGATTTGGGCGACCACAGGGCTTTCGTCGCCGGATTGCAGCGATACGTATCCGGAAAGATCCGGCGTCTGCGCAGGCGTGCCGGCGGGCGTCTCGGAAGCGGAGGGCGAGGCTCCTTCGGGCGCTTGGAGCGGCGTTTCTTCCGGCAAAATCTGGCCGGCTGCCATGGGCTGCGCCTCAGTAGGCAACGGAAGCGGCGTGGCCAGGGGGGCGCTCACAGGCAGACTCCCTGCGGAAAGCGCTTCGCTTTCCATGCCATTGAGGAGAAGCGGGAAGCCGACAAGTGCCACAAGAAACGCGCCGCTCACCGTTATAAGCGGGATGCGGACGCGGCGCAGCGTAGTTTTCCACTTTGTTTCGCGGTTATACTTTTTTTGCCATTTACGTTCCATATCGCAATTATACTAAGCGCTGCGGAATTTGTCGAGCAGCACGGCATTTTGTTTACAAATCGGTGCCCGAAATGCGGGCAAAAGATTGCCCTTGGAGCCCCAAAACGATATACTGTAATGGAAAAGCAAACAGGAGGTTCCATTCCATGCAGCATGAAATCACGCAAAACGGCCCGCTCCTCAATGCAAACGGCACCCTGCGCGAGCCAGGTTGGGCGCGGAGTCTACTTCTTGACTACCGCCGTGCGGATGTGAAGGCGGGAAAGCTGCGCATCAAGGAATGGGATTATTACATCATTACGAACGATTCCTTTGGCGTTGCGCTCACCATTGCGGACAATTCCTATATGGGGCTGATTTCCGCTTCGGTGCTGGAGTTTGAAAAACCGTGGGAACAAACCACCACGGTGCTTACCGCGTTCCCGATGGGGAAATACAGGCTGCCCGAAACAAGCAGCGCGGGCGATACGCTTTATGGAGATAAGCGTGTGCAGATGGCGTTTCGGGTGCAGCCCGGCGAACGCCGCCTTTCCTGCCGGTTTGCGCGCTTCCTTGGAGAAGACGCGCTGGAACTTGAACTTACACTTGCGCAGCCGCCGATGGATTCCATGGTGATCGCAACCCCCTTTGATGCGCCCCGTGCATTCTATTACAATCAAAAGATCAATTGCATGCCCGCCTCCGGCGTGATGACGCTCGGAAGCCGCCGTTTTGAATTTGCGCCGGAAACAAGCTTCGGTACGCTCGATTGGGGCCGTGGCGTTTGGACTTACGACAACACTTGGTACTGGGGAAACGGGAACGGGATCGTGAACGGCAAACCGTTTGGCTTCAACATCGGTTACGGCTTCGGCAACACAAGCGCCGCAAGTGAGAACCTGCTCCTTTACGGCGGCGTTGCGCACAAGCTTTCCAGGGTGCAGTTCAACATCCCGGAGGAGAGCTTCTTAAAACCATGGACATTCTCTTCAGAAGACGGGCGCTTTGAAATGGACTTTGTGCCGGTGATCGACCGCGCGGCGCGCACGAATGCGCTCATCATAGAAAGCGATCAGCACCAGGTGTTTGGCCGTTTCACAGGAAGGGCTGTGCTCGATGACGGCACGGCGCTTGAACTTAAGGATTTCCTCGGCTTCGCGGAAAAGGTAAGAAATCGGTACTGAGGATTCCCCCACCACAGGCGGATGAATGAACAACCAAAGGAGAAAACCCATGCCTGTATTGGCTGCCCATCATATTAAAAAGTCATTCGTAGAGCGGCTGCTCTTTGAAGACATCAGCTTTGAAATCAACGAAAAGGACAAGGTTGGCCTCGTCGGCGTGAACGGCTGTGGAAAAACGACGCTGTTCCGCATCCTGTTGGGGCAGGAACAACCTGATGAGGGAACTATTTACAAAAACCGCGGCGCGCGCGTAGTCTCCATGGCGCAGAGCATCGAAAACACGGACACAAGCGTATATGAGGCGACGCTTGCGGTGTTTGCCCCGCTCATGGAGCTTGAGACAGCGATGGAGGAAGTAAATGCGGCCTTGGAGCACGCGCCGGAAAAAGAACTGGATGCGCTTGTGCGCCGCCAGCATTCCCTGCGCGAACGCTATGAGGACGGCGGAGGGCTGACTTTCCGCAGCCGCACACGCGCGGCGCTCCTCGGGCTCGGCTTCACGGAGGCGGAACTGCAAAAACCGCTTTCCAACATGAGCGGAGGAGAACGCAACAAGGCGCAGCTTGCGCGGGTGCTGCTCTCCGGAGCGAACCTGCTTCTTTTGGATGAGCCAACGAACCATCTTGACATTGACGCCATCGCCTGGCTGGAAGAATATCTGCGGGGCTATACGGGCGCGTTTATCGTCATTTCGCATGACCGGTATTTCCTTGATGCGGTGACAAACCGCACCATGGAGATCAAGAACACGCGTTTTTTTCTTTCCGAAGGAAATTACACGCGCCATATGGAACTGATGGCGGACGAGCAGGAGATGCTCCGCCGCAAATACCTGAACACGCAAAAGGAAATCCGCCGCATCGAAAGCATTGTAGACCAGCAGCGCCGCTGGGGGCAGGAACGCAACTTCATTACCGCGGCCTCCAAACAAAAGCAGGCGGACCGACTGCGCGCGACGCTCGTTGCGCCGGAGCGGGAAACGGAAGGCATCCGCTTCCGCTTTCATGCGGACGAGGTGGGCGGGAACGATGTGCTCATCGCAGAAGGGCTTTCCAAAGCATATGAGGCGCCGGTGTTCCGCGATGTGACCCTGCATGTGCGCAAGGGGGAACGCGTGTTCCTGCTCGGGCCGAACGGCTGTGGAAAAACGACGCTCCTTCGCGTCCTGATGCGCAGGGAACGGCCGGATGCAGGCACCTTCTATTTCGGTGCCAAGGTGCGGCCCGGCTACTATGAACAGCACATGACCGGCCTGAACGATGCATTGAGCGCGCTTGAGGAAGTGCGTGAGGCGTATCCGCGCATGGACGATACAGCCATTCGCACAGCGCTTGCCGCGTTCCTGTTCCGCGGCGATGATGTCCACAAGGAGCTGGGCCTGCTTTCCGGCGGTGAACGCGCGCGCGTGCAGCTTTTAAAGCTGATGCTTTCCGGCGCAAACCTGCTTTTGCTGGACGAGCCGACGAACCATCTCGACATTGCCTCACGCGAAGCGCTTGAGCGTGCACTGGAGGAATATGACGGGACGCTGCTCATCGTAACGCACGACCGCTATCTTGTGGACCGCCTGGCTGACCGCGTGCTGTACCTCACGGGGGAGGGCGTGGAAGAATATATCGGCGGCTATACGGAATTCCTTGCCGAGCGGGCGCGGCGCGCCATGCTGCACGAGGCGCATGCGCAGCGGCCTTTTCAAGAGGAAGCGGCCGCGCCGAAGCAGAACGATTACCGCGCAAAAAAGGAACGCCAAAGCGCGCTTAACCGCGCAGCAGGAGAAGTACGCCGCGCGGAAGAACGCGTTGCCTCTGCGGAGGAGGAGCTTGCTGCGCTTGAAGCCGAGCTGGCTTTGCCGGATGTGGCTTCAGACTACAAAAAAGCGAGCGAGCTTGCCCGAACCGCGGACGAAAAACGGCAGGCGCTTGAAGGGCTTTACCGAAAATGGGAGGAAGCTCAGGCGCATCTCGAAGAATTGGAAGAAACATAAGAAACGGCGGAGGAAAATTCCTCCGTCGTTTCCTGCAAAGGTGGGCTGTCAGGTTCTGCTTTTCCAAGTCGTTGGGGAGAACAGGAGAATGAAGGGGAAGATCTCGAGCCTGCCGATGAGCATATCGGCAGAGAGCACCAGCTTGCTCACAATGGAAAAATGGCTGAAATTCCCCATTGGGCCGACGATGCTAAGCCCCGGGCCAACGTTGCCGATGCAGGTCAACACGGAAGTAACGGTGGTTTCCATATCGTAGTTTTCAATGGAAATACAGAGGAAAGAAAGCAGACATACGGCGATAAACCCAGTCATGTAGGCGAACACGCCGCGGATGACATGGCTGTCGAGCTGCTTGCCGTCCATACACACGACCCTTACGGTGCGCGGGCGCAGCATGCGCTGCATTTCCCCCTTGAGCGCTTTCCAGAGGATGATGACGCGCGCAACCTTGATGCCGCCGCCGGTTGAACCTGCGCATGCGCCGATGATGATGAGCGCGATGAGGATCATGCGGGAAAATTCCGGCCAAAGGTTGAAATCCACCGTCGAAAAACCGGTGGTCGTCATGATGGAAGAAACCTGGAAGAAGCTGTGGTGAAACGCATCGCCCAACGATGAGAACTGCGGCTGGATGTTGAGCGCGATGAGGAATGTTGCGCCGAAAATAATGCCGAGATAAGTCCGCAATTCTTCGCTGCGCAGCGCTTGCGATGCCCGCCCGCACAGAATTAAATAGAACACATTGAAGTTTACGCCGAAAAGCACCATGAACACTGCGATCACGGTTTGCAGATAATGGCTGCCATAGGCCGCAATGCTGGCGTTTTTGATGGAAAAACCTCCGGTGCCGGCCGTTGCAAACGCGTGCACAACGCTGTCAAACAACGGCATGCCGCCAGCGAGCAGAAAACCGATCATGATGACGGTGAGCGCCACATAAATCGCGTAAAGCAGGCGCGCCGTGTGGCGCATGGTGGGCGTAAGCTTGCCAACGGAAGGCCCGGGGCTTTCTGCGCGCAGCAAATGGAACGTTTCCCCGTTTCCCTTAGACATGGGGATGATTGCAAGAAGGAAAACCAGCACGCCCATGCCGCCGATCCAGTGCGTAAAGGAACGCCAGTAAAGAAGGCTGTTGGGCAGCCCTTCAATCTCAGAAAGGATGGTGGCGCCAGTCGTGGTGAAACCGGACACGGTTTCAAACCAGCAATCGACAAAACTGGGAATTGCACCGCTCAGGTAAAACGGAAACGCGCCGAACAAGGAAAGTGCAATCCAACCAAGCGCGGTGATTACGAATCCTTCGCGCGCATGGATGCCTTCGCCAAAGCGTGAATTTTCCGCATCACGGCGGCGCTTCCAAAACGGCCCGCGGCGCCCGAGCGAAAGAAGAGCCATGCTCAGTACAGCGAGGATGAGTATGGTGATCCCGAAAGCGTGAAGGGACTCCCGCTCATGGCAAAACAGGGCAATAAGCAACGCCGGAACGAGCAGTACGCCTTCGATCCGAAGAATATGGCCGATATAGAATCCGATGGCTCTGATGTTCATGCGTCGTCCCTGATGAAAATATCGCGCAGTTCCGCGATGGCATGGTCCGTTGTTGTTACAATGATCACGGTATCCCCCTTGCGAATCTCATCGTTACCGGAAGGGATGATGACCTTGCGCGCCCGAATGATGCTCGCAATCAGGATGTCGGGCTTCAAGCGGAGCTTATGCAGCGGGATGTTGTTGTACGGCGCATCGTTCTTGATGGAGAACTCCAGGGCTTCTGCCTTTCCATCCACAATGCGGTAAAGCGTCACGACGGAGCCGCCCGTGGTGTCGTCCATTGCGCGTACATAGCGGATGATTTCGTTTGTCGTAAGAAGCTTGGGGCTTACGATGCTGTCAATCCCCTTGTTTTCATAAACGTTGTTGTATTCCGTGCGGTTGATTTTGGTAACGGATTTCGGCACGCCGATAAAATCCGCAAACATGGATACGATGAGGTTTTCCTCATCCATGCCGGTGAGCGTGACGACAGCGTCCATTTTGCGGATACCTTCCTCAATGAGAAGCCCCTGCTCGGTGCCGTTGCCATGTACGATGGTGGCTTCCGGAAGGGTTTCGGAAAGCTCCTGACAACGCTTTTCGTTCTTTTCGATAATGGTGAGCTTTACCTTGCTCGAAATAAGGCGCTGCGCCAGATATTTCGCCGTGCGGCTGCCGCCGATGATCATCACATGCTGTGCCTTCGGGGTATAAACGCCGAGGTTTTTAATGAGGCGGACAAGGTCTCCCGCGTCGGTGGCGATGGTGAGCTTGTCCCCCACCTGCAAAGAGAAACTCCCTTTTGGAATGGAGACCATTCCGCCCCGCTCCACAGCGCAAACGAGCGCATTTACATTGGAGAGCGTTCGGAATTGATCCAGGCGCGTGTTGGCAAGCACATTGTTTTCCTTGATTTTGAGCTCGACCAGTTCCACGCTCCCCTTGGCGAAAGAATCGCGCTTGAGGAAGGATGGATACTGAAGCAGGCGGAAGATTTCAAGCGCTGCCGCCTTTTCAGGGTTGATCACCATGGAAAGGCCGAGCTCATCCTTTAAAAAGCGCGTTTGCTGATCGTATTCCGGGTTGCGCACGCGCGCGATTGTATGCCTGCAGCCAAGCTTGCGGGCTACCATGCAGCAAAGCAGGTTTGTCTCATCGCCCGAGGTAGCAGCAATGAGAAGGTCACTCGACCCGACCCCTGCCTCGCGCTGCACTTCAACGCTTGCGCCGTTGCCGTCCACAACGGCCACATCAAGCGCTTCCTGGGATTGCAGCAAGACGCTTCGATTGTTATCGATTACAACGATGTCATGCCCTTCCTGAGAAAGGCGCTTTGTGAGCGTATAGCCCACTTTTCCGTCGCCTACGATTACGATTTTCATAAAAACTCCCTGTTCATGTGCCGGGCCGCATCAAAGCTCCCGGAGCACCAACTCGGTAATGCCCGGATTCCCGCCGGGGACGATACGCTTTACGCGGGCGTGGCTTCCGCCGTATTCCCGCTGCAGCATGTCGCGTAGCTCTGTGCCGCGGTTGAAGCCATGGATGACGCGCAAACGATATACGGAAGGCCCGCAGCGCCGCAGGGCTGCATCAATGGCAACCTTGGCCTGTGGCTTGGTTTTGCCGTGAACATCCACTGTGACGAACCCTGCTTGCACGCAACCTCCGCTCAAATTTCATACGATTGCTTATGTATGCATCCTATCATAACACAAAATTCTGCTAAAAAACCGTTAAAAGCGCATCTGGAGATGCTAAGTGCTGCTTGCTTCCGAAGGCGCGCTCGCCTGCGCGCGCCGGAGCATCGTGCGCTTTGTGAAAAAATAGCACACAGCATGCACTGCAGCCGTCACGCCCCAGGTGATTGGGTAAGACAGGAACAGCGTGAAAAACGTGCGGTCCAGAGGAAATACCGTGTAAATCCAAAGAACCCGAAGGCCGCAGGCGCCGATGATTGTTACCACCATCGGCAACAGGGATTTCCCCATCGCGCGCAGGATGGAGGCGAGTGTATCCATCAGCCCGCAAAGAAAATAAGTGGTGCATATTACGGAAAGGCGCAAGGCGCCCGCTTCGATTACGGCGGGATCAGGAGAATAGAAACGCAGGAACGTATCGTGCAGCAAATAAACGCTGTTGCCGAGCACCAGCCCGAAGAGGGCCGCAAGCAGCAGGCAGGTGCGGCTGATCTTGCTGATCCGTTCATACCGGCGTGCACCGATGTTCTGACTTGCAAAGGAAAGCGAAGCCTGTGCAACTGAATTCATGGAAACGTAAACGAAGCCTTCGATGTTTGCGGCGGCAGCGCTTCCGGCCATTGCAATGGAGCCAAAGCTGTTGATGGAGGATTGGATCACCACGTTGGAAATGGCAAAAATGGAGCTCTGCAACCCTGCTGGCAGGCCGATGCGGATAATGGGGAGGGCTTTGTCCTTATGAAGCGCAAGCTCATCCCAATGCAGCCGGTAACAGCTTTCCGAGCGCATCAGGCAGATGGCGATAAGCGCGGCGGAAAGGTATTGCGAAATGGAGGTCGCAAGTGCCACGCCGGCTACCCCCATGGAAAACCGGATGACGAAAAGCAGGTTCAGCAGCACGTTGAGCACGCCCGCTGCGCTGAGATAATAGAGCGGCCTCTTTGTGTCGCCCACGGCACGCAAAACGGCGCTCCCGAAGTTATAAAACATGGAGGCGGGCATGCCGATAAAGTAGATACTCACATACAACGCCGCCTGATCGATGACATCTGCAGGGGAACCCATGAGCGCAAGCAGCGGTTTTGCCATAAAAAAGCCGAATGCCCCGGCTGCGATTCCACCGATTATACTCATGAGGATTGCCGTATGCACTGTGGTGGTCACATCCGCATATTCCCGCGCGCCATAATGGCGCGCAACGGTTACGCTTACGCCAACGGAAAGCCCCATGAACAGGTTGACGATCAGATTGATAAGGGCGCCTGTGGAACCCACTGCCGCAAGCGCAGTGCTTCCGGCATACCGGCCTACAACAATAACATCCGCAGCGTTGAACAGCAGCTGCAGCATGCTTGAAAGGATCAGAGGGAGGGTAAAGGCCAGGATTTTGCTCAGGAGAGGCCCTGAACACATATCCATTTCATATCGTTTTTCCGCCATTTTGTATTCGCTCCATACACAAAACACATAAGCAAAGCCGCATATGCGGCTTTGCTGATATTACAGCAATATAAGCATATGCCAACTCCCGCATGCTGTCAAGCATCGGACAGATTTTGGCTTTTTTGTATCCGGTTCCGCTGCTTCTCGCTTTGCGTGCCTGCATTTTGCAATGCTGGAAGGGTGTGCAGGCGCACGGATGCATGCCCCAAACAAAGTCAATGAGAATGTGCTTGGGCGAAGGCCATTGCGAAGACAGAAACGCTAGCGCGCCAGATCCTGCATGGCTTTCTCTGCGTCAAAGCGCACTTTGTATGGGCTGACTTCGGAAATGTGGCGGCGCGGCTGCCGCTCCACCCGTGCGCCGGAAAGCGGGAAAAGCGGAAAGCGGGAAAGCCCATACTCCCCTTCCACGTTGCAGACAAGCCAGCATGCGCCCTCCTTGAAAAAGAGGGCATATGGGTTTACGCGCAGGCGGGCGCATCCTCCGGGTTCCGGCAGGGATGCCGAAAATGTGAGCTGTTTTCCTGCCGCAATAGCCTGGCTTGCAGTGAGCATAGCCATGAACGGAGCATCATTCCGGGCAGACGCCGCAACAATGGCTGCGCCGCAGGAAATCGTCTCCTCCGCGGCGCGGGCGCCCCAAAGCGCGCCAAGCGCGCGGAACAGCGCCTGCTTACGTGCATCCGAAAGGAAACCTGCCGTTTGAACGGCAGCGGTAAGCGCGTATAGGTCATTTTTATCCGGCGCTTCACGGGCGTAATAATACCCCGTAGGCGTTTTTTCAATCCGCTCGCCATGTGCGCGAAGCGCGTCCACAGCGCGGTAGATGCTCCGTCGTTCTGCACGGATACCATGTTCCTCCAGCCGCTTCAACAGCGCAGGCGCGCTGAGCCGGTGCTCCACATCGGTTTCCCTGCGCAGAATATCAAGCACGAAAAGCGCTTTTGAGCTGTTTAGCGGCATAGAATGAAACCCCTTCTGCTGCTATGGCCGGAAGTACAGCATAAAGCCGGCGGTAAGCAGCGCTTGCGCGGAAATGTAAGTAAGCATTACCCAGAAATTGGCGCGCGAGGGCTTGCGCATGAACATGGAGCAGGCGAGCACAGTATCCGACACGAGAAACAGCAGCGCGCCCAACACAAGAAGCGAACCCGCAAAAGCCTGCATTTGCAGGTTTGCACGGAGCGCGGCAAGAAACGTGAGCCAGGCGCCTACGTTTACTACGCCAACAAGGCCAAGATAAACCGGCATCAGCGCGCGCAGATGCCGCTCCCGGATGTAAGGGAACAGCCCGCGCGCAACAAGCGCTACGGCGGCTGCATAAGGCAGGGCAAGCGCGAGCGGAAGCCAAAGGCCCGGGCTTTCGGCAAACGCACCCGTCATGTAATACAACGTGTAGGAATACAGGATGTGCCCGATGGAAAAGCAAACCGCACCAACGACGAAGCGCGCCTGTCTTCCGTTTGTAATCAGCAGGATATCCCCTGCCATGCCGAATAGCAGCGCAAGGAACACAGTGGGCTTCCAAAGAGGAGCATACGCGGCGTAGAACACTGCGAGCAGGAGGAGCAGGCCCGGCTTTGTTGCAGCACGCAGGCGGTTCAGCTTGAAATAGCAGGCGTAAAGGTGAACGAGGGAAAGAACCGCGAACAGGATGGCCAGGACAATGCGCATATGATTGTGGTCTCCTATCATTCATTGGCTTTAAATCGTTTTTATTTTACCACAATCCGAACGCGCTGCATAGCATTTGCAGCGTACGGGCGCTTTGGCTATAATATTGCTGTAACTATGAAGAAAAGCAGCTTTCAGAAAGAAGAATCATGACCGAAACGGAATTTTTGGAAAAGTTCCATATCACGCTGGATGAAGAGCAGCGCGCTGCCATGTGCATCGCGGGACGGCATGCGTTGTTGCTCGCTGTACCCGGCAGCGGAAAAACTGCCGTGATCGCCGCACGCACGGGGTATCTGCTTCTTTGCAGAAACATCCCCGCACGCGAAATTTTGACAATCACATTTTCCAGGGCTGCTGCAGCGGAGATGCGCCGCCGATTTGCGGAAACCTTTGAATTGCCTCCGGCGGAGATGCCTGAATTCCGAACGATCCACAGCCTTTGCCGCAGCATTTTAAAAATGCACTGCCGTGCGGAGGGAAGCGCGCTGCCGGAGCTGCTGCCTGAGCGCAGAAGCGTGCTGCGCGCGCTGTACCTTGCGCTGTTCCCGGATGCGGAATACCCGGACGATGCGCTTTTGCGGGCGATTGACATGCGCATTACCTATGCAAAGAACATGCTGCTTACACGGGAACAGATCGCTGCGATTGACCTTGAAACGGTCGATTTTCAAGCGCTTTATCAGGCGTATGAGGCGGAGAACCGCGCAAGGGGACGCATGGATTTTGACGATCAGCTCCTGATGGCTTACCGCTTGCTCCGGCGGGAACCTGAATTGCTGGCGGCGTTGCGGGCGCGCTTCCGCTATGTGAACGTGGATGAAGCGCAGGACACCTCCTATGTGCAGCACAGGATCATCTACCTGTTGGCAAAGCCGGGAGAGCTTTTTATGGTTGGGGATGAGGACCAGAGCATCTATGGCTTCCGCGCCGCTTATCCGGATATTTTCCTGCGTTTTGCGGAAATCTACCCCGGCGCTGCGCTCCTCCGGATGGAGACGAACTATCGCTCAAGCAGCGTGATCACATCCGCGGCCGAACGCTTTATCCGCCGCAATAAGCGCCGGAACGAGAAGCAAATGCGCGCGGCAAGGCCGGAAGGCGCCGCGATCCGCGTGACGGAGTTCCTGCACAAAAGGGCGCAGTATGCTTACCTTGTGCGGCAGCTTGCGGCGCTTCCGCCGGGGCAAACTGCGGCTGTGCTTTACCGCAACAACGAATCCGTCCTGCCGCTGTTGGAACCGCTCGCGGAGGCGGGCATTGCCTTTGAAGCGCGCGGAGACCGCGCCGCAGAGTTCTTTTCCTGCGCACGCGTGCGGCATGCGCTCGGCGTGCTGCACTTTGCACTGCATCCGGAAAGCGAGAGCGCCTTTGTGCAGGTGTATCACAGGCTTGGGGTTTATGCTTCCCGCGCGGAATGCGAGGCTGTGCTTGGCGCCCGGGCGAAAGGGGATAACCGCCCGCCGCTCGAGGTGCTTGCAACGCTTTCTGCCGGGACGCGGCGTGAGCAGCGGGTGCGGGAGCGGATTTCGGAGCTGCGCGCCATAGCGCGGCTCTCGACGCCGCTTGCCGTGCGGGAAGCATGGCACGTTGCAAACGGTACGCCGGACAGCGCGGATGACCGGCAGAAGCTTGATGTTCTTTCCGCGCTGGGGGAGCGATGCAAGACCCCTTCCGCGCTGCTCGATTGTGCGGAGCGTTTAAGCGCATGGGAAGGCAAGCCGGCGCCCGGCGCATGCGTTTCCCTTTCCACGATCCACGCCGCAAAGGGACGCGAGTTCAACCGTGTATACCTGATTGATTTGCAGGAAGGCATCCTGCCCGCGGAAGCAGAGGAAGAAACATGGCGCCCTGGCGGAGAAGATGCGGAAGAAGAGGAGGCACGCCTGTTCTATGTCGGGGTGACGCGCGCGCGGGATGAGCTTGAGCTTGTGTGCGCGTCACGGGGGTATTGCGGGCCGCTTACACCTTCCCCGTTCATCCGTGCGCTCACGGCGCGCTTGAACGGCAAACGCATTGCTCCCGGCCGCTGAAACAGGGGATGGGCTTGTGAACGTTATACCAAATCTTCAAGCCCCGAAAAAAACTTATGCGTTGATCTTGATAGGTTTGTGGTATACTGATATTGGCGCAATTTAGGGGCTTTCCGGCGCTAAAACAATTGGATGAAGGTTAAATATCCAGAGGAGGAACGCATCACATGCAATATTCGCGCGAAGTTGAAGAAATGTTCTGCGTCGCAAAAGGCGCAAAGCATGACCCGGCTCCGATCCCGGAAGAGGGAAATTGGGTCAAGGCGAAGGAAATCAGCGACATCAGCGGCTTTACCCATGGCGTGGGCTGGTGCGCACCGCAGCAAGGCGCGTGCAAGCTAACGCTCAACGTGAAAAACGGCATCATTGAAGAAGCGCTCATTGAAACGCTCGGCTGTTCCGGCATGACGCATTCTGCCGCAATGGCGAGCGAGATCCTGCCCGGGAAAACCATCCTGGAGGCACTCAATTCCGACCTTGTGTGCGATGCGATCAACACCGCCATGCGCGAACTGTTCCTGCAGATCGTCTACGGCCGCACGCAAAGCGCGTTTTCCGAAGGCGGCCTTGCCGTGGGCGCGGGGCTGGAGGATCTTGGAAAGGGCCTGCGTTCGCAGGTCGGCACCATGTTCGGCACGCGTGCAAAGGGCCCGCGGTATCTTGAAATGGCGGAAGGCTACGTGCTTGCCATCGGCCTTGACAAAAACAACGAAATCATCGGCTACAAGTTTGTGAACCTGGGCAAGATGATGGATGCGATCAAAAAGGGTATCGACCCCAAGGACGCATATGAGAAGAACATCAGCACCTATGGCCGCTTTGCCGAAGCCGCGACGGTCATCGATCCCCGCCATCAGTAAGGAGGAAGAGCCATGGTTACGTTTGAAGGATACGAAAGAAGAATCGAAAAGATCAGCGGCGTGATGGCGCAATACGGCATCGAAAACTTCGAAGCTGCGGACGCGCTTTTGAAGGAAAAGGACATCGACGTGCGCGGGATCGTGCTCGGGATTCAGCCGATCGCGTTTGAAAATGCCGTTTGGGCCTATACGCTCGGCGCGGCCATCGCCGTAAAGAAGGGCGTAAAGAGCGCTGCGGAAGCCGCTGAGGCCATCGGCGAGGGCTTGCAGGCGTTCTGCATCCCTGGCTCTGTTGCAGACCAGCGCAAGGTTGGCCTTGGGCACGGAAACCTTGGCGCGATGCTCCTTCGGGAGGAGACGCGCTGCTTCGCATTTCTCGCAGGACACGAAAGCTTTGCCGCCGCAGAAGGCGCAATCGGCATCGCGCGCACGGCGAACAAAGTGCGCCGTGAACCGCTGCAGGTCATCCTGAACGGCCTTGGTAAGGATGCCGCTTACATCATCAGCCGCATCAACGGCTTCACGCATGTGGAGACGGATTACAACGAGTTCACCGGCGAGCTGAGCATTATAAAGGAAACCGCGTTCAGCGACGGCGACCGCGCGAAGGTGCGCTGCTACGGTGCGGACGATGTGAACGAGGGCGTTGCCATCATGCGTCACGAAAACGTGGATGTTTCCATCACTGGCAATTCCACGAACCCAACGCGTTTCCAGCATCCCGTTGCGGGCACTTACAAAAAGTGGTGCGTTGAAAACGGCAAGAAGTATTTTTCCGTTGCCTCTGGCGGCGGCACGGGCCGCACGCTGCACCCGGACAACATGGCGGCCGGCCCCGCTTCCTATGGCATGACCGACACCATGGGCCGCATGCACAGCGACGCCCAGTTTGCAGGCTCCTCCTCCGTGCCGGCGCACGTTGAGATGATGGGCCTCATCGGCATGGGCAACAACCCCATGGTGGGCGCGACCGTTGCGTGCGCCGTTGCTGTGAGCCAGGCAAAGTAAAACGGGATTTGAATTGACGAAGCGCAGGCCGTGCCGCATGGGAATTCCTTGCGGCACGGCCTTTTATATGCTATATTGAGGTTGCAAACGACAAAATGTTTCAATGGACCGTGACGAAAATCGGAAAGCATTCGTGTTGGTGTGAAGGAGAGAAATAGCCCGATTCTTCGCTGCGCAGATTGCTGTTGCGGCGCAGTTTTGTTTTGCGTGTTGCGCCCGATGCCGTGTCGCGGTGTACTTTCACGAAGAAAACAGGTGGTATGCCGTGAAGCGCTGCATTGCCCTGGCCGGAATAGTTATGGAAGAAAAACACTGAATTCAGGAGGTTTAAAATGGCTATTCCGGAAGAAAAAATGTATCCGCGCACGGGTGGCAGACGGTCTACCGATGGATTTAAACAAGGCAGCAGCCGATACCGCACAAAAGGAACCGCCCTCCCGAAACAAGAAGGGCGGTTGCTTTATATAAAATGAACCTTTGGGGCAAAAGTTCCGTCTATACGTGTGAAACCGGTTTCTATTTTGCAAACAGGAGGTGAGAATATGGGCGAGGAATTTGAAACGTTGTTTTGTGGCTGTAAGGGAGCGATCGAACGATTCGTCCGCTTTCGGATGCCCTCTGCGGCTGATGCGGACGACATCTTGCAGGAAGTATACCTGACGGCATATTGCCGGTTTGATACGTTGCGCGATAAAAATTCGATGAGAGCATGGATGCTTAGCATCGCGCGCAACAAATGCAAAGATTTTTTTCGTGAGCGCGCGAAAAAGTTGGAGATCCCGTTGAGCGAATTTGAGGAAGCCGCACTGCCTGACAGCCGCTTTGGGCCGAGCGAGGCAGACGCTGTGAATGAAACTCTGGAACGGCTTGGCGATTGGGAGAAGCAGATTTTGCATCTGTATTATTTCAAGATGCTGCCACAGGCAGAAATCGCGCGACAGCTCGGAGTGCCGCTTGGCACGGTGAAAAGCCGCCTATATGCCGCAAAGGCACGTTTCAAACAAAGCTACCCATATCCGCCGCTGAAATCGAAAGGAGTACCGAAAATGAAAAAACTGCCTGAGCTTATGCCTGAATACAAGATCGTGCCATCCAGGGAAGAGCCATTTTCTGTAAAATGGGAAGAGATCATGGGGTGGTTTTTGATCCCGCGGCTGGGAGAAAAGCTTTCCTGGGGAATGTATGATATGCCTTCCCGTGCATGCAGTCATGTTTATGACATGGCGGTAACCGGCAGGGCCGAGGTGCATGGCATCGAAGGTGTAGAGTTGACAGCGCGGGAATCACAATATTCAGGGAAAAAGGAAACCATTAACCGAACTTTCGTTGCACAGCTTACGGATACGCACTGCCGCATCCTTGCTTCGTTTCGCACGGTCGATGGCGTGCGAAAGTATATCACTTTTCTTGATGAGGATGCGTTCCTGCCATCATGGGGCTTTGGAGATGATAACTGCGGCAACGAAACGAACCTTGTGCCTAAGGGGGATATCCTGCGTGAAGGGAACCGGGTCACAACAGCGAAAAAAAGCTGGATTTTGGATATTGCAGGCCGTTACACAGTTACCATCGGCAGAAAAACATATGATACCGTGTGCGTGATGGATGTGGAGCCATATAATACTGGCGTTGTGAGCGAGCAATTCCTTGATGAAAACGGGAAGACCATCCTTTGGCGGCGCTTCAACCGGGATGACTGGCGGTTTGCACAGTATGAAAGACTGTGGTCGGAACAGCTGCCGGATAACGACCGGCTGATTGTGAACGGAGTGACATATGTACAGTGGTATGATTGCATTACGGATTACATCCTTTGATGCACCGATAAAAACAAAGGGCAGCCGCGGCTGCCCTTTTGTATCTTGTTCAACAACGACTCAATGAATTACTTGTGCGAGCGCGATTGCGATGAAGATGGAAGGCACCATGTTCATCACGCGCACTTTGGCGGCGCCGGCAAGGTTCAGCCCGAGGCCGACAAGCAGGATGGAACCTACGGCAGAAAGTTCCGCAGTGGCGGCCGGCGTCATCACGGGCGCAAGAAAGCCCGCAAGCAGCGTGATTGCGCCCTGATACACGAGAACACCTATTGCGGAAAGCGCAACGCCGACGCCATAGGTTGAGGCGAGCAGAATCGCAGAAATGAAGTCGATGAGGGATTTGGTGTAAAGCGTGGTATGGTCGCCTGCGAGGCCGCTTTGCAGCGCACCGAGCACCGCCATTGCACCCACACAAAACAGGAGAGTAGCCGTCACCAATCCTTCCCCAACGCGGGAACCGCCATTTCGGGAAACCCGTGCGCCGATGTGTTCGCCAAGGCGGTTGAGCCGCTCCTCCAGGCGAAGCAGCTCGCCAAGGCCCGTGCCGAGCGCGAGAGAAAGAATGGCGACGATGGTGCTGTTCCCATCAAAGTATCCTTTTACGCCGGTGCAGATCAGCATGAGCCCGATGGCCGTCATGATTCCTTTGGATACACGCTCCGGAAGTCCCTTTTTTGCAAGAAGGCCGATCAACCCGCCTGCGACGATCGCGATGCTGTTTACAAGTGTTGCAATCATTTCAGAAAACACCTTTCAAATCAAACAAACCGGAGAAGACGCGATCCGCCATCTGCGTCACACATCAGCTCCGCCAAAACGCTATCATCATACCACAGCCTGCTGCATGGATTCAACCGTTTTCACCATGCATGCTCCACCGCTTCAAGCACGCCTGTGCTGCCAAGGATGAGTTCCACCGCAAGCAGGTCCGTATCATTACTGTAAACCAAAGCGCCAGCTTCCGCCAAACGGGCGAGCACGGCTTGAGAGGGGGAGGTGTCCCCGTCGCTGTGGCTGCCCGTGACGAGCGCAACGCGCGGGGAAACTGCGGAGAGAAATTCTGCAAGCGAAGCATCGTCTTTTCCATGATGGCCTACCTTGAGCACATCCGCATCAAGCGCAGCGCCTTCACTGAGCAGAAGCCGCTCGATGTTGGCGGTAGCATCCCCCATCAGCAGCAAAGTGAACGCGTCTGCCGTGAGGCGCAGCACGAGCGAATTGTCGTTGTCATCCTCGCCAAGTTCTTCCGCATATTTGCGCTCCGGGGAAAGCACGGCAAAAGAAATACCGCAAAGCGTAAAGGAATCCCCTTTGCTAAGCACCATGTGCTGTGCGCCCGATTCTGCGATGGTTTCAAGTTCTTTTTCGGAATAAGTTTCGTCGTCCACCGCGGCGGTATAGATGGTATCCACGGGGCAGAGCTTAAGGAGCTTCTTCAGCCCGCCCATATGATCCTTGTGCCCATGGGTTAGAACGACTGCGTCAAGCTCGGAAACCCCGGCACGAGCGAGCACGGTTTCCACCGCGTCAAAGCGCCCTTTGAGTCCGGTATCCACCAGAAATGCCCCGGATTCCGTTTGGAAAAGCAGGGAGTCGCTTTCGCCGGTGTTGATGAGCCAGACGCGAAGTGCGGTGCCGCATTTTTCAACAGGAGCCGGGGAAGGCGTTTCACGCTCTGATGGCACGGGCACAGGAGACGCAGGCGTTTCCGTTTCCTGCGGCAGCGGGGTCGTTCCCGCGCAGCCGCCCGGCAGCAGAAGCAACAGCGCCATGCAAAGTGCCAGCAGAATAGAAAGGTTAGAATGCTTTTTCATAGTTGAATTATAGCATGCCGCGCCCGCATGGGAAAGATTATTCACATTTGCCCGCATTGAATGTTCCGCAGGGGCTATGCTATAATGAATTCAATTCTAAATTCGGGGAAATCTGCCATGAAGCGATACAGCCGGCGCAACAGGCGCAGGATCAGACGCCGCCGCTCCAGTTTGAGCGCAAGCAACTGGGGACCCGTTCTCGCGCTCACGGGGACGGTGCTCGGGGTGCTTGCTGTAATTGCGCTCGTGGTGTTTGTTGCACTGCCAAAACTCCTCCCGCTCATTGGGGTGGAGTACCGTGCGCCGTTTGCCCCCACGCCCACGCCTGCCCCCACGCCTGTGCCCACGCCCACGCCGCACCCAATGTCTTACTTTGTGCCATCGGAAGCGCAAAACGAGGTTGTGTTTGAAAACTCGGGCGATTACAAATGGTTTGGAGATCCGTATTTTTATGACGGCGTAATGCTGCTTTCAGCGGGAAAACTGGTGGATTCCTATGCTGTGATGCAGGATTTGTATTTCTTTTATCCTGAAACGCGCACTGCAGAGCAGGTTCCGGTTACCTTGGAAAACGCGCATTTCATGTTCCCGAAGTTTAACGAAAAGTGGCTGATTTATCTGGACGCGCGGTTGGATGGCGGCGGATACTTAATGGCCTTTGACCGCACCGTTCCCGGCGCAAAGCCTGTGCTGATAAAAGAAATCTACACCGGGCAGCCGGAGCCGATGCTCGATGGGGATACGGTCGCCTGGATTGAACGCACTGGAACGCGGATGGACAAGCTCTTTGTGTGCAATCTCAACACCATGGAAACGACAACGCTCAGCATGTTCAGCAATTCTGTGTACGGGCAGAGTCTGCCTTCCCTGCGAAACGGCCTGCTCTGCTGGGCGGATGCTGAAAGCGAAGGCGGGGCAGGGGCGGATACGAGCGTAATTTATTCGATCCGCATTTCCTCCTCTACGGTGCGGGCTTACTCTCCCGGCACCTATGTGCATGACCCGGAATGCGATGGAACGTATTCCGTGTGGATGGACAGCCATCATGCGCCGGATGGTGCGCTGTATTATTCAAAAAATGAAGGGGAGCCCGTCAAAATTGCGGAAGGCGTGGTAGAGTTTGGCCTCGGCAGCCATTTCGTTGTGTATTCCAAGGATGAGGCGATTTGGGCATACATGTTCGACAATGGGCGCACATACCGCATCTCGGCTGAACAGGAGCTGGCGCAGTTCCTCGGAGTTTCGGATGACAGAGTGAGCTGGATGGATGTGACAACGCGCGCGCGCGATATTGTAAAGTTTGCAGCCATTCCTTAATGAGCTTTGATGGAGGGTGCCATGGCAAAAGCGCCGAAAACGATTTATGTCTGCGGTGAATGCGGTTATGAAAGCGGAAAATGGATGGGCCGCTGCCCAAACTGCGACAGTTGGAATACGTTGGTGGAGGCGGTTCCTGCCCCTGTTGTGCGCACAGCTGCACCGGCGCGCGCTCTGCCGCTTTCGCAGGTGGAAACCACAGGAGCCCGGCGCATTTCCACCGGCATGGCGGAACTTGACCGCGTGTTGGGCGGCGGGGTGGTTGCGGGTTCTACGGTGTTGCTGGGTGGCGATCCGGGCATCGGGAAATCCACGCTTTTGATGCAGACTGCCGCACGGCTAACCGAGATCGGCACCGTGCTTTACGTCACGGGCGAGGAATCCGCAGCGCAGCTCAAGCTTCGGGCGGGGCGCCTTGGCGTAACGGGAGAAATGCTTTTGCTTGCGGAGACTGACCTTGCAGCCATTGAGGCGGAAATCAACCGCATACATCCGGCATTTCTCATTATTGATTCCGTCCAGACGATGGCCTGCGCCGAAATTTCGAGCGCGCCCGGTTCGGTCACGCAGGTGCGCGAGGCAACCGCCCTTTTGACCCGCGTTGCAAAAGGTACGGCATGCGCGGTGTTTATCGTTGGACATGTAACGAAGGAAGGCGCAATCGCCGGCCCGCGCGTCCTGGAGCACATGGTGGATACGGTACTTTATTTCGAAGGGGATCGCCACGACGCATTCCGGCTGCTGCGTGCGGTGAAGAACCGCTACGGCTCTACAAATGAGATCGGCGTGTTTGAAATGCGGGATACGGGTATGGCAGAGATCAAAGACCCATCCGGGCTGTTCCTTTCCGGAACGCGCGCCCCCGGATGCGCCGTAACCTGTGCCATGGAAGGCACGCGGCCGATGCTTGTGGAAATTCAGGCGTTGATTTCTCCATCCGCGTTTAGCAATCCACGCCGCATGGCTGCCGGTTTGGATGGGAACCGCTTGATTTTGCTTCTTGCTGTGTTGGAAAAGAAAGCGTTTCTTTCCCTTGCGAATCAGGATGTTTATGCGAATGTGGTGGGGGGGATTCGATTGGAGGAGCGCGCAAGCGATCTTGCGGAGGCAATGTGCATCGCTTCTGCATTGTTGGAAGTTACGCTCCCGCCGGCGACGGCTTATATCGGCGAAGTAGCGCTTACGGGCGAAATACGCCCGGTGAGCAGGCTTGATAAGCGAATCAGCGAATGTGCGCGTCTGGGATATACCCATCTCATCGTTCCCAAAAGCGAAAAACTGCCCCGCATTGATGGCGTAAAGCTTACCCCGGTGACAACGCTTGCGGATGCGGTCCGCTTGTTGACCGGAACCGGAAAATGATGGGAGCCCCCTTGCATCTTTTCGGGAATATGCTATAATATCCTATGCGTGTGCCCGTAGCCCAGCTGGATAGAGCGACAGACTCCGACTCTGTAGGCCGCACGTTCGAATCGTGTCGGGCACGCCACGTCGGAGCAAGCTTTATATCGCTTGCTCCGATTTCTTTTTGGAAGTAAACGCAAGCGCATGTCGCTGCAAACTTTTTTCGGTTTCGCCGTGCTGCGGTACATCGATATGGTCGAAGGCAAACATAAAGCTCCGAAGAACGTGGCTTAACAGTGATAAGGAACGAATTCACTTATCAACTGCTAGCTGACGGGTTTCGGGTGCATAGAAAATTCCCGCCTGGTTCCCAATAAGAATCAGGCGGGAATTTTTTTGAAATGTTCATTCAGAGACTAATCAATGCGCGATTCCTAGAGCAATTTCATCATTACATCGTAGAGGTCATTGCCGGTGACAACCGTGTATCCTTCGCTTTGGAGTTCCTCAGTTAATTCTTCTACGGTCATTCCATAGAATTTACTGTACTCAATTCCAACGGATGAATCCTCTCCAAATCCACCTTTGCCGTCTTCATCCTCATAGCTTTGAGAAACAAGCTTACCGTCTGTGAATTTGAAATCATAAAACGCATGTCCCTTTCGGGCTGCCATATAGACAGTTCCGGTTTTGTAGGCAGTATCTTTGGGGGCATTCATTTCGGCTTCATCCGGCTTTGTGCCCGGCTTCCATGCATCCATCAGATAAATCGTCAATCTGTGATATTCCTCACTATAGGATATTACAGCTGCAATTTCCTCATCCTTGAAAATATGATAAATTTCCGTTTCGTCTTTAACATTACTGGAGTGATAGTCGGCATTCAAGGCGACATATTCATCCGGCGAGGTGACTTCCTGCACGGTAAAGCCCTGTTCTGAAACAAAGGAAATATAGTCAGAAATCACAGCGTCCGTGTTGTCATTCCCATCTGCATCCGTGCGGTAGCTGTAGTGAATTTCCAGATATTTTCCGTTTTCCATAGGTCCCATCGCACCGCTACCGCCAATCGGAGCCACGGTGATGCTGTCCACAGTCGGAATGTCCGGCTGTTCTTCATAGTAAGAAGGAACGATTTCTCTCGGTTCTTCTGCGGCCGGTTCTTCTGTGGCTGCCACTTTTGGAGTTTCTGTTTCCACAGCCGGTGTTTCTTCCGAAATAATTCCTGCTTCCTCAGAGATATCAAGCTCAGCCCCGGCAGCACCGATGGTTTCTGCTGGTGCTGATGAATCACTGCCGTTGGAACAGCCTGCTATGCTGAAGATCAGCGCAAGAGATAAAACAACAATAAGAAAAATTCTGTTTACTTTCAATGTGATTCCATCCTTTCCAGTCTCTTACTTTTTAAATCAATCATCGGTTTTAACGGAAATAGGTACGGTAATGGTTGGATCGGCCAATGCATCCCTTTGATTTTCAGTGAAAAATAATGTAAAAGAAATATTTCCATTTTCTGTATCGGAGTCGAGCATCTTTGTTACTAAACCGTCCCCAAGATAAATTTCTTCGCTATCAGATTTACCAGGATCCAAGATCATATTAGACAAGCCAGGGGCTCCTTCGTACGCAAGTTCTTCATTAAAAAGTACATTCATAAAGCTAATGCATATGAATCTGTCGCTATTATTTTCAATACTAATCTGAAGACCACTTTCCGTCAATTCCTGCTCAGGGATGATTGCGTACAGTCCATTATCATTATAGATTTCCTGCTCCTCAATAAAAAGGACTTTCTTTTCTTCCGCTTGCTCGCTTTCGTGTTCTCTGTTGGTTCGTGCATTCACCTCTGCAACAGGAACTGTCATCTCAAACGAATTATCTCCATACTTCGCCTGTATTACGATATCTTCACAATCGGATATACTTTTCCCATTCAGTGCATCTTCTTCAACATATAAATCCGTTAAATAGAACTGACCTGCTTTAAGCAAATAGCTCTTTGAATCTTTCTTTTCACCCCTGAAAGGAACTGATTCCTTCCATAAGCGGACATCTTCCCATTCCAAAACCTGGTCCTGTGCATTTTCGTTCACTCGGATAACAAGTCTGCATATATTGGAGGCATCCCCCAAGCCCAAAGACATACAGGCAATTTCTAAATCGCCTTCGTTGTAAAGCTCAATACCGTAATTCGTACCTTCTTCCCATTGCAGAGTTCTATGTGGCTCTTTCACCTCCGTGATTGCAATTTCATCATTCGCTTTCTGTCCTACGGTTTCTGCCACATCTGCTTTCGTTTCTGTAGCTGGTTCAGAAGTTGCCTTTTCCGAGCCGGAACATCCGGTCATTGATGCAAGCATCGTCAATGCAAGCATAGCAGCCAGCAATTTTTTCATGTTTCTCATAATTAGTTGTCCTCCCTGTAAATACGTTTTTGAAATGAGTGGAGAAGAAATTTCATTCTTTCTTGTGTGCTAGCTCTTCCAATACCGCTGCTGTTTCCTGTACGGTCATGGTTTGATTGCTTCCCGGCAAGTGGGTCAGCCAGCCATGAAATGCCCGGCATAAATTTGCTTCCCGTATCCAGACAGAGCACAGATTATCAGCCATCGGGAATTGACGTGTCGTAAATAAACCTATTCCATGTTCTACTGTTGTGCACAGAGCCAGATAGTTAGGAAAACTGTTTTCCCGGAAGATCCGTCCGGACAGTTCTTCGGCTTTAATCGCCGCAGCCATATGTAACATCAGATCACAGCGTTCTTCCATAGAAAATGGAGTAACCAGTTCGACAGGATAATCATCCAGCGTGCCGTTTTCCATAAAGCGTTTTAATCCGGGCAGCGAGAATATGGAATAGAAATTGTCCACACTGCGCAGAAGTGAAAAACGTTCCTGTGCTGCTTGAAGAATCAGCTCATAGCCCGGTATCTCCCGACGAACATGTGACTGCACAAATTCTTCTGTATAAAAACGTCCAAAGCAGGGCTGATCCATTACCATATAGAAACCGTCCGGCTCCGTGCAATTTTGATAGGAATTGATGATTTCCATGGGGTCATTGGTGTATTTCAGCAGACTGTGGCATTGCGTTTTTAACTGCCGGAAATAATTTTGGTAGTATGCAATCTGTTCCGGATCACGAAGCAGCATAGCACAGGTTCCATCCTCTGACAGAAGCACCACACAGTTATGTGCCACAATAAAGTATGGAAATGGATTGGCATAACGGCTGATGATACTGTTGGCATAGTAATAATACGGATGATATTGCTGCCTTGAAAGCAGACTTATGGGTAAAATGTGGCAGAAACATTCAAGATTATGAAGGTTAATGTCTTCAGCCGCTCCCGATGCATCAAAGCAGACGATATGATGGATTTCCATGGACATTTTCTGGTTCAAAAAACGTTGAAGAAGTTCTGAGCTCCAAAAAGTATCAATAAGGGGAACGGTCAATTCCAGGCAGGAATCCATACGTTCGATTTCCTCTGAAATCACAATTCGAAGAAGAAACTGTACATTCATTTCTCCGGAAAAAATGAGTTTGCTTCCAGCGTATTGCTCAAGATTCATCAACAGCCTGGTTTCTTCAAAAGCAGGGGCAGATAAATCCAGACAAGCCATATCCGAAAACATTTTTCCTATCATTTCACGGGAACAGCGAATGCCTTCTTTTTCAAATTGGGTATCATAATAGGAGCGGAGCTGTTTTTCTTCTCCGGGCGTAAGTCTTAAATGATAGATTAGATCATCCAACGCATGGTAAGGCAACACACGCTGCCCTGTCAGTGTTTTGGAAAGCAGAGTCCGCTCAATTCCTATCAATCGTGATAATACGGAAATATTCATTTCCTTTGTCTGCATTAACTCCCGCAGATATTCACTAAACAATAGCATTGGCTTCACATCCTTTGGCGCCTCTTCATTTGAAGCTGATCTTTTGACTTATAAATCCATAATTTATTATAGCGTGGAATACTCAAAAAGGTGTGACTAAAATAGCCTATGTTTTGTCACACCTTCTGTCACAGTCGCCGTTTTGAATATGTTTTTAATTATTACTTCAACACCACCACGCCACGTCGGAGCAAGTGCATGCCGCTGCTCCTCCCTTTTCGCAAAAAGTCACGCTCCGTTGTTCGTTTGTAAGCGCGCGTATTCATAACGCCTTGCTGTCGCTGCAAACTTTTTTCGGTTTCGCCGTGCTGCGGTACATCGATATGGTCGAAGGCAAACATAAAGCTCCGAAGAACGTTGGCTTAACAGTGATAAGGAACTAATTCACTTATCGACTGTTAGCTGACGGATTTCGGGTGCATACGGAACTCCCGTCTGATTCCTAACAGGAATTGGACGGGAGTTTTTCTTTTCAAAAATACATATATCGGAGGACAATACCATGAAAAATATGATTTCCTGTGAATTTAATATTGACACCGCCTGTGTGGAGCTTCGCTTCGCTGATGGCAGCATGATTTCGATTGACTGCACCGCCGTGGAGAACGAGGTCGCAGACAATATGTATCAGAGGTCAGAGCTTGACTATCTGATTTACAACGATCCGGTAGCCTATGCGGATTTAATTCTCAACGGCGCCCCGGAAACGTACCTGAAAACCGTAATTGAATATAGACCTTTGGACTGATTACCAGAGGTAAAGCAAGCCGCCTGTGCGGGCATATCAATGCTCGTACAGGCGGCTTTTTGGGTTTATCTGTTTTTGAACTGAGATAAGGGAAAAAATGACACTCTATTGATTTTTTGAAGTTATGAAATTAGCCAATCTATTATATTGATTGACTCGTCTAAAAACACAAGTTCTGGAATGGAAAAATGGTCTGCCCCATCGAACACGGTAATTTTGGCGGAATCATTAATCTTTTTCAACTCGGAAATAAATTCAATCGAAGAATCTGGTTTAACAATCCTATCTTTTGCACCAACAAAAGCCCAGACAGGCAAATTGGCAAGAGCATCTATGTTTGTATCAGATATCGTAATGCTTCCGCTTAATGGTGCAACATGGGAGAAAAGCTCGGGAAACGCAAGTGCAAGATTCCATGTGCCAGTACCGCCCATGCTATGTCCGGTCAGGCTGATTCGATCTGCGTCCGTGCCATAAGTTGCAACACAAAAATCAGCAAGGTCACGGACAGAATTTTTGATGTCTGTCCATCCCTTAAAATTGGACGAGACCTGAGGAATAACAATATAGGCAGGGACTTCCCCAAAATTTCCATCTTTCAAGTATTTTGGGAAGCCATCATTCTGCATTAGAATATCCAAATCATCCCCCTTTCCACTTCCGCCATGCAAATAAATAATCAAAGGCATTTTGTCAGTGGCGTTTTGGGGCGTGTAAAGCCAATAGGAGAGAGATGAACCGTCTTTTGCATTTAGCGTCTCCTTCGTCAGAGAAGATGATGCATTTGGTATATTGGAACTCTCTGTTTCACTTGAAGGAGGGGGTGCAGCAGTTTCTTCGGTTTCTTTTTCAATTTCCGGGTTTGATGTTTCGTCGGGAATGCTTGGAGGAACGGTTTCCGGATACGAATTCTTGGTTTCATTCGGAACATTTGCAGTTGAATCTTCTTCAGATACTTTTTCTGCTTCCGGTGGTACTGCCTCATTCGGGGTGTCGGGAGTTTTATTTTTTTCCGGCGGCATTTCACCTTGTGAAGTGGTCGCATTTTTGTTATCTGTGGGAAATTCGATCTTCTCAGATGCGATTGGCTCGTCTGGAACATCTGCTTTGTCGCCATTAAAAGACGATGATGAAGCTGGCGATTCATCAGATGCGGCGCTTTCCCTTTTGGCAGAGCAGGAAGAAAGCAGGCAAGCAGATAATATTAAGACCGCAGAAATTATGAAGCATATTGTTTTCTTATAAACCATAATTTTCACCTTTTTGTATCAACGAAAAACCGCAACAATTTGAACAAGTCCGTTTTCAGGCGATTTTGCTGAGATTTTACCTCTATGACTTCGTACGATGGCTTCTGCAATAGAAAGTCCGAGTCCATATCCGTTCTTTTTTGACGAGATAGCATTATCGGAACGATAAAAACGATCAAAGAATCGTGAAATCTGTTCTTCGCTAACATAGTCTGATGTGTTGGTTACGGTAATCACGATATTATGTGCGTTTTGTTGCAGCACAAAATCGATATGTCCATTTTCTTTGCTGTACTTAAAGGCATTGTCGAGAAGAATTGTAAACAACTGCCGTATCATATTCTCGTCTCCGCAATAGGATACATTCGGAGCAATATCCATGCGAAAAGCTTTTTTACCTTTCACTGCAAGTGCATGATAGGAGTTTGCAACATCCTCCGCAGCATCGGAAATCGGAAATTCGATGCGTGTGATCGGAGTATTTTGTTCATCCATACGGGCAAGCGAAATCAAGCTGTGCGTCATATTTGTCAGGCGTTTTGCTTGTACACGAATATCTCGAATCCACTCGTTATTCTCATCATCCATCAGCAAGATGTCGGCATCAGCGCTGATTACTGTAAGCGGAGTTTTCATTTCATGGCTTGCAGAGGTAACAAACTCCTTTTGTTTTTGATAACTTAGTGCAATCGGGCGTGTTACCCAATGGGAAGCCGCAAGCAAAAACAGGAACATAACACCGAGCCCTGCTAACGAAAACAGAATAGAAGAAGTAGTATTGCTTTTCAAAGCTTCGATATTTCCTCCTCTTGCAAGGAAAACAATCGTAACCTTTCCTTGTTCCCGAAAGATGTTGTATCGGAAAATATCCTCAAATCCGCTTTCCTTTCCGCTGTTCAATGCGCTTTTGGCGTATGCGTCTGCTCCCTTTCGCTTCACTGTTACAATATGGGACAGGTCAATATCCGAAACCAATCCATTTTCGCTAAAGGTAGCGACAAAGTATCTGGCGTCAACATCAAGTGATTTCGGATAAGCATTATAAACAGATGAAATAATCCCATCGGCATTATCTATCATCTTGTTGTAGCTTTTATGTGCGCTGAAGAAGATGATCAATCCCTGCATGATGATTAGCGCAAGCATGGAAAATATTATAAATCGAATCCTGAGTTTTTTTGTCATTGTAATTTCTCCAAAACATAGCCGAGATTGCGGCGTGTAGAAATACGGATGTTTGCCTGTAGTGCTTCCAACTTTCTTCTTAAATAAGAAACATAGGTCCATACCGTGTTCTGCTCGGAATCGCTGTCCGTACTCCATATTTTTTCTAAAAAGCGATCTGCGGAAATCACTCGATTTGGATTACACATAAACATCTTCATCATCTGATATTCTTTATTCGCAAGCTTATAGCTTCCGTTCGCTGTTGACAAAATATATGTTGTATCGTCAAGTGACACATTGCCAACCTTTATCACAGTGTCGTTTTGTACTTCCGGCATACGAGTGATACTGCGCAGACGTGCGAGAAGTTCCCTGCTGTCAAAAGGCTTGGTCAGGTAGTCGTTTGCACCTGAATCCAAACCGTTCACCTTATCCTCAATTTCTGCTTTTGCAGTTAATAGTAGAATCGGAATATGGTCATTATTGCTGCGAATGGTTTTCAGAACGGTAATTCCGTCTATATTAGGCATCATAATATCAAGAATAACAGCATCATACAAACTGCACTCCATATATGACAATGCTTCAGCGCCATCAAAAACAACATCAACAGAATAATGATTTTTTTCTAAAATGGTTGAAACAGCTCTTGCGAGAGAACTGTCATCTTCAGCAATTAAAATTCTCATAGGTACCTCTTTGCTCCTTGCGATCTTATTTGGCCAGCCGATTTGATGTTCCCAATCAATGCGTATTCGCTAAAACATAGGGATAATTTTACAATTTAATTGTATATAAGGACCTTGTCCCCGTCAAGGAATCATCATATCTAATCACTTGTTTAATCTTATAATAAACGTGCTACTTCAAATCAACCTCAAAAATCTGCTTTAACCTAAAATTTTGAAAAACGACATAATACCGGGATGAAAAAATACTTATTATTATTTGAACTGCATTTGAGGTTCGTGAAATATGATAAGCACAGCTCCAAGAGAGAAACTGAAATCTTGGAAATGCAATAAGAAAGAAGGAACAAACATGAAACTCAAAAAAACTGCTGCTCTCGTAAGTCTTTCGCTCGCCCTGCTGGCGACAACGCCACTTTCTGCTTTTGCGGCAGAAGTCGACACCGCACCTACAGCTATTACTGTTGAGGCACATAGCTTTGAAGCTGTCGATGGGCTGAAGAACGGTACTATCAACGGCATGGTCAACGGCCAGAAAGACGGTCTGAAGGATGGGCTGAAGAACGGCGCAACCAACGGTCTGGTCAACGGCCAGAAAGACGGCTTGAAGGATGGCCTGAAGAATGGCGCAACCAACGGTCTGGTCAACGGCCAGAAAGACGGCTTGAAGGATGGCCTGAAGAATGGCGCAACCAACGGTCTGGTCAACGGCCAGAAAGACGGTCTGAAGGATGGGCTGAAGAACGGCGCAACCAACGGCATGGTCAACGGTCAGAAAGACGGTTTGAAGGGTGGCCTGAAGAACGGCGCAACCAACGGTCTGGTCAACGGCCAGAAAGACGGCTTGAAGGATAGCCTGAAGAACGGCGTAACCAACGGTCTGGTCAATGGCCTGAAAAACGGTCTGGTAAAAGGCGATAAAAACAACTGATTTTGACTTTTCAAGCAGTGGCGTTGCTAAGGATTAGCAGCGCCATTGCTGCTGTTAAAACCTCCACGGCAGTTACAGCCAGCAGTTATCCAGCGACAGCTTATACAATTTCAAAAGCGAACATTATCTCTTTTGGCAGCCTTTCATTCTCGCAATCCAAAAGATACCGGATTGCCCGTTTTGCAAATACATTAGAAATCATAGTATCCCAATCGGCAAGCCGGACAATCTCCGCAGTGCCGTTTTCAAAATCGAATACAATTTCTCCCCATTCGCCATCACAGTCTGCCTGATATTCGTAGGCTGCGGTGGCGATTTTCTTTTTTCGCTTGGTTTTGGAATTCTGTTTCAGCCGGACGGCATGGACACCGCCGTTTTCCACCAGCAGCAGTGTCAGATGTTCCGCCGCTTTCCGGTAGGCTCGTTCCGCACCGCTGGCGGAGCTGCCCTCGAACATAACAGCCAGTTCTTCAAAGGTAGGGCGGTCTTTCCATGAACCGACACGCCCGCAGGTCATGCAGATGGCAAGACGTTTTTCAAGCAAGGTCTGTTCCCGATAGTTTAGCTTATCAAATGCTTTCCGCACCTTTTCAGCCTGTATGCCATCCCAAAGAATGTCCGCATAGTTCCAGCTATCATCACGGGTCACATCCTCGCCATCCTCGTCCTGTTCGGTCACAAAGAACGGCTGCTGATTGCGGATACCACGAACAACTTTCAAATATTCCTCCGCCAGCGCAAGATCGCAGTCATATTTCTTTGCAAATTCACCAAGAGCATCTTTGGTGTTGTGGTAAAGCCACGCCATTGTACGGAGCATCTTATAGCTGGTTAGTGAGGATACCGACCATTGTTCTTCTCCCATACGAAAACGGAGCATGGCATCCCGTATGAAAGGGAAAATGTAGGTAGCATATTCAGCCCCCTTTTCAGGGTCATAGTCCGGCAGCTTCTGGAGCATAGCTTCCCGGCAGGAGAGCTTTATATCCACAAAACGCTCCGGGTCATACTGATCGCTTCCGTCCGTGCAAAGGAATGATCGGATACGCTTGTTAAGCTGCTGCTCGTAGTGGTGCAGGAAAAATGAAAAATATTTCAGATTCTTTTCTTGGAGGGCAGAGAGAATGTAATCATTGATGTTCTCTACTCTTGGCGGCTCCGGTTCCAGTTGGAAGGTGCGCTCTGCCATATATCTTGTAATGCCGCTGTTAGGCGTACTGGGAGCGGATTTAGGCTTGTACCCGGTCATGTCCCATGTGTATTTTCTCAGCATAAGCGCACCTCCCTTCGTCATAAATCGTTCAACAATTCAACTCATTGGAGAACGGAAAATTCAGGCTTTCTTAATCGGGTGTCTGATTACAGTTTTCCATTTCTCTGGGGCAATTTTTCTTGCATCGGACATATAAATCTCATGGTGCAATCTATCCATGTTAATATCATTAACATATCCGTTCTGCTCTAAATAAGCATCCATAAGAGCAACAGTTTCCGGTTCATCATCAAAAGAGCCTAAGTGCATAATTTGAACGCACAACCCTTCATCAATCGAAAGATATTCTGCTGACGAACAATCAAGTTTTTTCTTTTTCGTTGCAGTTTCTACCGCCCAATCAAAGTCTGCTTTAGAGATGAAATCAGGCAAGCGAATAACGGAAATCCAGTTAAAAGCAGATTTATTTGCATAATCTACACCCTCAACATCATCCTGCCACCAAAAACCTTCAAGCGGTGGAACAACATATTCATAGAATCCTTCGATTTTATAATCAGTCTTATAGCTCATTTTCAATGTATATGCAACAGCATACAGTACACCAATCGCTTGCTGATATGCTCCACCTTCTTCATTGGGATTGCCCTTACCCCTAACGGCAATATAGTTTGCCTTTGGAACATTTACAATCTCAGGCTTATTCTTCGGCATATAAAATTCTTTATATTCTTTCTTAAAATCAAACGCCATAATATTACCTCCGTAAATTTATTTAGTTGCTTCTCTTGTCAAAGAGTCCTGTTCCATTTCTTTTTCATAATCCCCACGGGCATAGGCAACATCGCTGATCGCCCGGAGCATCTTATCCTTTGCCAGCTTTTTCATAGCCTTGGCAAGCTCTGCATCCAGTGTGCCACGCTTGATATATCGGTTTATGGTATTCAGCCGGGTTACATATACCTGTTTTATTGGGTGATCGTCTGCAAGTTCTCTCTGGGTTCTGCCTTTCAGATTGCCGATTTGCCGACAGGTACGGTGCAGCTTGTCCCCCGGCGCATATCCGCCGCAGTATTTGGTGTGTCTGGCATTGGTGGTCAGGAACCATTTGCCGCAGATACGGCATTTCTTTGGTGCATGACCGACACACAGACCTTCAAATAAATCCGTGCGGAACATCCCTACAAAGGTAAGGAAGTGCATCCGCTTGACCAGCATCGGCACATCATAGCCGGGACGGAGCGCAGAAACATACTGGACAGAGTTATTCGATGCAGCCATCCAGGCATTGCCCTCCGTAACGGAGAACTCCGGCGGGAAACAAGTGCCAAACAACTTGGCAAATCCTTCTGCTGTACGGTCGGCTTCATTGCCATCCGTTTTTTCAGCAAAATCAAGCATAGCCTTTTGATATTCGCCAAGAGAGTACGCCAGATGCCCGAATACAGCCGTGTAGCGTTGGAGCATCATGGCATCCGCATACATGGGAACTTCCTCAAATGGCAAGGTATTCGTCTTTGCCTTTATTGCGAACTCCACATATTTTCGTGCGTTCTCCGCTGTAAAGACCGTTTGAATCCGTTCCCGGTGCTTTGGAATGTCCATATAGGAAAACGGAGGGGTGACGCTGAGAATATCAAGCATTGTAAGCGCAGCTTCCCTCACCATGGGAAACAATGCCGAAGCGTCCTCAGCGTCGTTCAGCTTCCCCAGCAGCAGATTGATTTTGTCGCACTGCTCGTTCATCCGGGCAAGTGTATCAGCGGATACATTCAGCGCATCACAGGCGAGAGTGCCGGTGGGCAGCGTTTTTTTCTCGTATATGACCGTGTCCTGCCAGAAATCCAGCGTCATCAGTTCCTGATTCATATTCGTCCTCCTGTCCTGTTTTCCTTTTTCTCTAATTATATCATCCAAATGTGAAGAAATCTACTGCTGTCCTGTTTTTTGAAACGGGGTTGTCCTCCGATTAGCCTGTTTTTTGCGAAATCCGGCATAACCATAGTAGAAGGAGCGAAGCACCTGCCACCTGGCGGGTGTTTTTCTTTTTCAAAACTATGAAATGGAGGATTTTCAATGACAATCTACGAAACCATCAAGGCGGCTGTCCCGGTCAGACAAGCCGCCGAACACTACGGACTGAAAGTAGGTCGAAATGGAATGGCTTGCTGTCCGTTCCACAATGACCGAAACCCGAGCTTGAAACTGAATGAGGACTATTTCTTTTGCTTCGGCTGCGGAGCTAAGGGCGATGTGATTGACTTCGTGGCAAGGCTGTTTGATCTCAGCAACTACGAAGCGGTGCAAAGACTGGCTGCGGACTTCGGTATCAACACCGAGCCGGGACAAGCTGTGGCAGCTCCACACAAGACAAAACGCCCCCATATCCGTCAGTTCCGGGAGGATGAAAGGCTCTGCTTCCGGGTGCTGACGGATTATCTGCATCTGCTGGAAAATTGGAAAGTGCGGTATGCGCCCAAAACGCCGGAGGACAAGCTGGATGACCGCTTCGTGGAAGCCTGCCAAATGCTCGACCACATCGAATATCTGGCGGACATTCTGACCGTAGGTACTTTGGAAGAACGGGTTGCCCTGGTGGACGGGCTTATGAAGGAGGGCAAGATCGCTTTCCTTCAGGATTATGTGGCACGAAAGAAAAAGGAGGAACTGCACCATGAGCAAAGAAGCAGCACAGACCACATCCGCTGATACGGTGGTATGGTTTGACGGCAAAGCAATCAACGAAGTCATTTTCTGTGAAGAATTTCTCAGGGACTATCCAATGATTACGGTAAACGGAACTTTCTTCACGGTAAACGGCATCGTGAATGATGAAAACAGGCTGAAAAAAGAAATCTATGATCGTATCAAGCCCTATGTGACCAGCAACATTGCAAAAAGGGTCACAAATCTTCTGGATGTAATGCGAATGGAGTGCTGTGCCGCCGATCTCCTCCTGTATCAAGACCGTATTCATGTAGCAAACGGCACCTATCATTTGGATGGCACATTCAGCACAGAAAAAGATTACTGCCGTAATCGCTTGCCTGTTGCTTATGCTCCAGATGCTCCGCAGCCTGTAACATGGCTGCATTTTTTGTCCCAGCTTTTGGAGCCGGAGGACATTCTGACCTTGCAGGAGTTTATCGGCTATTGCTTCATTCCTTCCACCAAAGGTCAGAAGATGCTCATGCTGACCGGAAAAGGCGGCGAAGGAAAGAGCCGGATCGGCGTTGTTCTTCGTGCGTTGTTGGGAACCAATATGAAAACCGGAAGTGTGGCAAAGGTGGAAACAAGCAACTTTGCCCGTGCCGATCTGGAACACGAGCTTTTGATGCTGGACGATGATATGAAGCTGGAAGCACTGCCCCAGACCAACAATATTAAGGCAATCATAACCGCAGAGCTGCCGATGGATTTGGAGAGAAAGCGACAGCAGAGCTATCAGGGAGATTTGTATGTGCGGTTCATCGGACTTGGGAACGGTGTCCTGCAAGCCCTCCATGACCGGAGTGTGGGATTCTTCCGCAGACAGATTATCTTGACAACCAAAGAAAAAGCCCCGGACAGAAAAGACGATCCCTATATTGCGGAAAAGATGGCTGCCGAAGCAGAGGGCATCTTCCTCTGGGCGTTGGAGGGACTGCACCGCCTGATTGCAAACGATTTTCGATTTACCCTGAGCCAGTCGGCTTTGGACAATCTGAACGATGCTGTTTCGGACGGGAACAACATCATTGATTTTCTGGCTTCCGAGGGATATATCCGCTTCAAGGCGGATTATGAAGCAAGCTCCAAAAATCTGTACGCTGTTTACAAACAGTGGTGTGATGATAATGCTTTGAACAGCCTTTCTCAAAAGAGTTTCTGTTCGTTTCTAAAGCAGAATGAAAGCCGATACAACCTTGAATACACCAACAAGGTCAACATCGGCGGCGGGAGATTTGCCAGAGGGTTTGTAGGCATCGAGCTTCTGCAAAGACCGTTTCTGTGAAAGCATCACTAACTCAGAAGTACATGTACCATCCGTACCGGATGGAGCCGAGTGTCAATCGTACACTTGGTACACGTACTTTTCGCTTACTATCGTTTTTCTATCGTGGAGCATCCCACCCTCTATTTTGGGGGATAGAAAATCAATACCAGTGGAAACTGCAAAGATTTTGACCGCAGGACGAAAACATTTCACTGAATCATGCTTCTCTGGGCAGTGAACAGGCTTTACGAAAATATGGCTGTTTTCACTGTTTCAAACCAAGACACACAAAACAGTGAAATGGGATAGGGGCACTTATGGGCAGAACATCACAAGCGATATTTCTATCGCATTTTATGAAAATCAGATATTACACGGTACAGCGAAGCAGACACGCCAATGGGCGCAGTTGCTTCGTTTTTTCATGAACAAAATTATGGAGGTTTTTCAATATGAGCAATGTACGAAACGAAATCAAGGCACAGATCGTCCGTGCCGGATTTACCATGCAGGAGGTTGTGGACAGACTGGCGGAGGATTACGACTGGTCGGACAGCGTATCTAACCTTTCTGCAAAGCTCCAAAGAGAAAGCATTCGCTACAAAGAGGTCATCGAGCTTGCCGATGTGCTGGGCTATGACATCGTGTGGCAGAAACGGAGGGAGCGATGATGCGCCGTACTCTATCCCCTCGCAGCTCCCGTCCCCATAGGAAGCTCCGCAGTGCTTCTTATGGACAGGCAGTGAATACAATCGGCAAAACTGCTGATTGTTCGCTGCCGCTGTCTGCAAGGGATTGTGGTGCAATTCCGCTGGCAGACAGGCTGGACAAGAGAAAAAGGCAGAGGGCATTTTTCGGGCAGGACAGCAGAGGTCACCGCAGTGACCGCACTCCCCCTCCGGAGGAGCCCTCGGAGAGCCCACGGCACTTTGCAGCCAGTATGGATGAAAGTGTCATAGTGGGTTATTACACTTTGAAAAAGTGCCTCTCGGAAGCCTTTCGTCTCTCGCAAACCCTCTCGGAAAGGAGCATGACCCATGGCAAGAAATGATGGAATCGACCGCACCGTAGCCCGCAATCAGGATATAGAAACTGCCGATGATTTGGCAAAGGTGCAGGAACACAATGAACGTGAAAAAGATAGCTACAGCAATCAGGACATCGTGCCGGAGCGTTCTTCTCTGAACATTCATTTCAAAGAGCCGACAGCCGGTTACGAAGAAATGTTTGCACAGATGGAACAGGACAAGGTGATCTCCACCAGAGGTCTGAAAGCGGATGCCGTGAAATACGGCGAGCTGGTATTCGATGTGAACTCCGCTTACTTCTACAATCACGGCGGCTATGAATTTGCCAAACAGTTTTACGCCGATGCCTACAAAGCCGCTGTGGAGGTTGTGGGCGGCGAGGAATATATTCTGTCCGCCGTCATGCACGCCGATGAGCGCAACCGGGCTATGTCGGAAGCTCTTGGCGAGGATGTGTACCACTACCACCTCCATGTGGTCTATATTCCAGTGGTGGAAAAACAGATTCTCTGGTCAAAGCGGTGCAAGGACGAAGCCCTACGGGGCACGGTGAAGGAAACGATCATGCAGGTCAGCCGCAGTAAGAAATGGGAATCCAAACCTGTTCTTGACGGGGACGGCAATCCGATGTTGAACACAAAAGTTAAAAAGATTTTGAAGTCATCCTACAGTGTGTTGCAGGATGACTTTTTCAATTTCATGCAAGCTGCCGGATATACCGATGTGGAGCGTGGAGAGCGTGGCAGCACCGAGGAACATCTGACGGTAACACAGTTTAAGGTACAAGCCGAAACTCAGCGTTTGGATGCTGTGACTGCACAGGCAGAACAAGCGGAGCAGGCATTGGCTACGACTACCGCTGCCGCAGAAAAGAAAGAGAAAGAGCTGAAATCTCTCCAAAAGCAGACAAAGGAAGTTCAGCGTCTCAACCTGACAGTGCAGGACATTGAGGACATGGGAAAGGTCAACAAGTTCACAGGAAATATTACGCTGACACCCAGTGAGTGTTATTTGCTCAAAGGCTATGCGGAGAACAGCTTTCTTTACCGGGCGGAAAATGTCAAGCTGAAAGACCAGTTGGAAACCGCAAAGCGGAGTGCTTCTAAATGGAAAAAGAAATATGATGACTTGTTTACAGAAGTCAAGTCTTATTTGGATGCCGTCAAGCTCGCACCTGAAAGGGTACGGGCTTTTCTTAACGCCATTTTGACCAGAACCAAAGAAACAATCGAACACAAACAGCCTGTTCGCCGCCGTGGACAGGATATGGAACTTTAACAGGAGGATGACGATGATAAATTTTGTAACAAAACTGAATAACATGATGCTGGATGGTACGCCGTATCTGGAAATGGTGGAAGCCTGTTCCGGGATTGATTTAGAATCCTGCTTCGACCCTATCTTTGAACCGCCGATCGATTTTCTGGAAGAATGCCGGAAACGGCAGGAAGCTGCGCAGTCGCCGTACCATTGTACCGTGGAACGCAGGATTGGAAATACGTGGTACACCATCGAAACTGTATGTGACGGAAATGAGCCGCTTACCGACAAGGTAAAACGGCTCATTTTTGCAGATAAGGGGGTGGCTTGTTAATGACACAGACACAAAATTATGATATTATATCACCATGCACACCGATTCTGTCAGCTGACCCAAACGCAAAGGAGGACGTTATGGATCAGCAGAAAATTACCATCATCTATTGCCGCTTATCCGTGGAGGATATTAAGGAAAATTCCAAGGGCGGCAAGGCTGATGAATCAAATTCAATACAGAATCAAGAGTTACTATGTAGAGGGTGGTTTCTCCCACCTAATACATATGACTGCGGCTCATTTGTGGTGAATTGAAAAGCAGTTGTAGGAAAGGAGCAGAAGAGCCTTATAACCGCTACAAATTCAACGCAGAAAGGAGCTGTTGCTTATGAAATCGCTATTTGAGCAACTGGGCGGCACTTACCGTCAGGAGGGAGATTATCTTATTCCCAATCTCTCGCTGCCGGATGAACCGGAATACCAGATCGGCAAGTACGGGCGTATGCGCCGCAGCTATCTGAAAGAGCATCGTCCGGTTCTCTACGCAAACCTGCTCACAAGTGGAACGCTACATCGTCACCTTGCCGAGATCGACCAAGCCTGCAACGAGCGTATGGAAATCATCGTTTCTGCAATGGCGAAGCGGGAAGATGTGACGGAAACCCTGAAAGCCGCCGACCAAATGGAATGGGTGCGCCGCATGAATAGCATCCGCAACCGTGCAGAGGAAATCGTTTTGACCGAGCTTGTATATGAATGACAAATGCCCGTTATTGACTGCATGGCCAATAACGGGCATTTCTTTTATTCTTTAGGCAGTATGAACTTATATTTGCCCTTTCCGAAGCCGCTGACAGGCTCAATCAAGTCTGCATTTTTTAGCTTTGTAATGAGGTTGCCTGCGGCAGTAACAGAATCCTTTGTGATGGCCGCTATATCAGAGCGGCCAAAAACACCGTCAATGCCCATGTTGGCAAATACTGCTTTCGCCTTTGCAATCGTAGTCTGGCTTGCGTTGAGTCGATCAATCGCAACCTCAATCGCAACATTTTCGTCCTCAATCGTAACCTTGCTTGCAGTTGCCACTGTTCCGTAATTCAGATTATAGAGCGTAACTTGAAAAGAACTGGCATCCGAATAGAATTTAGGCTCCAGCTCATCGCGGTAATTGTGAGCGGCACGGTAGGTTTCCGTGATTTTCTTAAAGCCGCTGCCCTGACGCTCCATATAACCCAGCCGTCCGAAAATGTCTGCAAGGACGGGATTGCGGCGCGTAGAGGAAATGCTGGCCAGATCCCGCTCCTGTATCCGCGTGCCATCTGCCATACCGCCGGGAGAATAGATGGTCAGGTGGTCATCGTAAATGTCGATGTGAACCTCACTGCCCAATATCAGATAATCCCGATGGATCAGCGCATTGACAAGCGCCTCAAAAACGCTCCGCTCGCAGTAGTCGGGCATCTCAACACGAGAATCGGCGGTTTTCTTCCAGCGCGTTTTCATATTCCGCTTGACAAAGCTGACGCCCTCATTGAGCAGAATGATCAGGCTGCCAGAGAATTCCGCACTGTCAAGTGCATCTACCATGCCGCCGCTTTTATCAAGGCCGTTCCAGCGTGTGCAGAACAGGCGGGAATGTCGGATGGGAGAATCATCTGCAATCAAAGCGCCTGCATTGGTCAGCTTGCCGTGTTCGTCCCGCATATCAAAGGAATCGAACAGCTTTTCTTCCATGCTGTTTCCTGTCCACGCCTTATACCGCTCCCGCAGCTTGGAAAAAGCGTAATCCTTAAAATCATACTCGGATATCAGCTCGTCATAGGTGCGGTGCATCCCTTTAAGAATCAACTGATTGAGCACATAGGACGGAGCAATCACGCTTTCATTGCCCATTCGGATATAGGCTTCCATGATACCGTCCGCTTTATAGTAATACGGCGTAGACCGTCCGGACGATACGGACAGGACAAGAATGTCCTTACCATTTTCTCGTTCAGGAGCAAGGACAAAACTCGGATAGGGCGTGATTCGCTCTTTGATCAGACGGCTGATCGTCTCCGCATCGGTCTGCGCATCTGACAAGCCTATCACGTTTCTGTCATCATCAATCCCGAAAAACAGCGTGCCGCCGATGCCGTTTGCAAAGGCGCTGACGCTTTTCAGCCAGCTTTTCGGCTTCTTCACTTCCAAGGCAACCTTGAAATCGCACTCCGTTGCCTCTGCAATCCAGCGATCAATCATTTTCCTCACCGTCCTGTTCTTTATTCTTTCCCCTACTCTTGTACACATTATACTGATTCTTGCACCGGGCGCTGCAAAATGCGGAATTGGAGCGGCTGCTCAGAAACACCTTCTGGCAGTGCTTGCACAGCCGCAGGGGCTTCTCTCCATCCACCAGCAGGAAGCTGAACATCATCTGGATGCCCAGAAGCAGCGAATGGAAGTCCCAATAGATGGTCGGCTTGTCC
>Ga0129308_1000409_pt1 | contig 66108 bp, 78 predicted proteins | sample L827metagenome_FD_94440 | JGI IMG/M metagenome (GOLD analysis project Ga0129308, IMG submission 94440) | Ring-tailed lemur group fecal microbial communities from Wisconsin, USA - L827 metagenome | ecosystem: Host-associated > Mammals > Digestive system > Large intestine > Fecal | place: USA...
AAAACAGAGTTTTTTTACAAAAGCTCTTGACATCCTCATTCTTCTTTGTTAGAATAAATCACGTTGCTGGATTTGCTGGTGTAGCTCAGTTGGTAGAGCAGCTGATTTGTAATCAGCAGGTCGGGGGTTCGAGTCCGTCCACCAGCTCCATATAGAAATGAATAATGGGAGAATTCCCGAGTGGCCAAAGGGGGCAGACTGTAAATCTGTTGCGTTTCGCTTCGATGGTTCGAATCCATCTTCTCCCACCAATGCTAAAAGAAGTCTATCTCTTTACAGAAATAGACTTCTTTTGTTCTTTCTGATAAAATGTACACGAAACTGTGTGTATTGTTTGGTTATATTACCATTGCGTTATAATAAGCAATCTTATTGAAGGGAATTAGCAATGGGTACTTTATTTCAAGGAGTTCAATGGGTTGCACCAACTGACTTGGGGATAAGTCAATTGTACCTAAATAAATCCAAACTGGAAAATATAAAAAAATGGTTCGATCCAAACCGTATGGATCTGTGTCAGCCTCTTCCCGTCCATGATTTTGGCGATAGCCGGCTAACATTGACAGACGGCCACAGCCGGGCTTTTACAGCTTACCAGCACAAAGCCAAAGTGCCCATTGTTTATGATACGGATGACATCGTAACATGTGACGAAGGACAGATGCTTTATAAAAATGACATCGTTTGGTGCCGGCGTTTCAATCTTCGGACAATTGCGGACCTTGGAAATCGTATTGTCGACGATTCTGAATATCAATCTCTTTGGATTGACCGCTGCGAACAAGCTTACAATTTACTGACCCAGACCAATGATTATGAGAGAGTGGATATACAGCGGCAGTATCCAGATTTGTTTTTATATGGTGCAAATACCGATTTAACAATCTGTTTTTTTGAAAATCTGAATGGGAAAATAGTTGAGGTTCCTCTATAGTGATTGATTTTTGGGGCTGATATTGCCAGTAATTTTAGTCACCAAAGACAAAAATCCGACACGTTTTGAAATGCCGGATTTTTATTTGTTTTTTACTGCGTGTCAAAAAATTCCGGTCGATTAAAATTTGGAGGATCTTCCGGTTCCCGTAAGGGGTAAAATTGCAACTAACAATCCAATCTACAAACGATTCAAAACCGGAAATCCTGCCATACACGGCTGTTTGATAAAGAAAAAATGAAGAAAGAAGAAAACTTCTTAACCTTACTTAAAATGACCAGAGCCAAATTTTCCAAAGGTCTTCTGTTTCTCAAAAACCTGATTGCCGGGCGCTTTTGAAAAAACTTTTGTCAAAGGCGCTGCAAAACGTGTTCACGCCCCTGGTTTTTCCGTTTTATCCATACAGCACCCTCAACAGGATGCGCTGTCAGATTGTTTTTTCGTTTTTCCATCCTTTTGTTGCTTCGAAACGGAGTTGACTTTCATGCCGAAAATTCTCAAAAACTGTATCCTCTTTTTTCGCAGAGAAACCGTTCTGTGTATTGCGGCCCTGCTGGCGCTGCTCTCTGTTTTTTTCGTTCCACCCAGTGCCGTTTATATTTCATATATCGACTGGGACACCCTTGCCCTTTTGTTCAGTCTGATGGCGGTGATGAAAGGGTTTCAAAAGGCAGGACTGTTTGTTTTCCTGGGAAATCAACTGTTAAAAAGAACTGGGACCACACGAAAAATGCTGCTTGTTCTGGTCTTTTTACCCTTTGTCTTCAGCATGGTCATCACAAACGACGTTTCGCTGATCACTTTTGTGCCATTCGGTATCATCGTTTTGCGGATGGCAAAGCAGGAGCATCTTCTAACGCCGCTGGTGGTTATGCAGACCGTTGCCGCCAATTTGGGCAGCATGCTGACTCCTATGGGCAACCCACAGAACCTCTATTTATACGCCAAGTCCGGGATGGGATTTGGTGAATTATGCTGGCTAATGGCCCCCTATGTCCTGATTTCCGGCCTTTGTCTGGTACTGTTAGTTTTTTTCCAAAAATCTGTTTTGCTGCCTGTGGTATCCGTTAACGTAAAGCTGGGAAGTTCTTGGGAACTGCTGTGCTGCACATTGGGATTTATAATCTGTCTGTTAGGCCTTTTTCAATGGGTCTCTCCATTGGCGGTGGCGGCAACCATCTTTCTTTTTTTACTGTTTGCCAACCGGCGCCTGCTGGCCGGAATTGACTATTCGCTTCTGGCAACTTTCTTTTTCTTTTTTATTTTTATTGGAAATATCGGAAATGTAACCTCTTTCAAGAACTTTCTTTCTTCCGTTCTTGCCAGTCATGTGTTGCCGGCGGCAGTGCTGGCAAGCCAGGTTATCAGCAATGTACCTGCGGCATTGCTGCTGTCCGGATTCATTACTCAATGGGATGCTTTGATCGTCGGATGTAATCTGGGCGGACTTGGCACCTTAATCGCCTCCATGGCAAGCTTGATCTCTTATAAAATTGTGGCCAAAGAATATCCCGACCAGCGCAGAATATATTTTATCTGGTTTACCGTGTGCAATATCTGCCTGTTGGCACTATTGCTTCTGGCAAGTTTTCTGCTGGCATAGTTGCACATCTCCATCTCCCAGTAAAATCTCCTCCAAAAACCTTGTTTGTTACTTTTTGTATCGGGGTTAAGCGCTATCTCTGCCCGTTTTACCCTGCTGCTCTTTTTATAAATTGAATACAAAATAAAAGCCAACCGAACCGGTTGGCTTTTATTTTGTATTCAATTTTCTTTTCTCTGAAGTCAGTCCGGCGATATAGTCCAACGAAACATTATAAAACTTTGCCAGCGTGATCAAATGCCGCAGGGGAATCTCATTCTGTCCTTTTTCATACCGGGAATAAACTTGTTGCGTTGTCTTTAATAATCTTGCGATCTGCGCCTGCCGCAGGTCATGATCCTCCCGTAGATCCCTAATGATTTCATAATACGGTTTCATATGAATCCCCCAAACCGGGCTGCACATTTCTTTGAAATCATTCTAGCTTACACTAGATATGATGTATTGACATTACACCAAATATGGTGTATCCTGTTTTTAAGTATCAAATCATTTGCAATTTTTTACAAAAATTTTTAAGATGGTCTCTACATCCTGTAATTGCCGTGGAGTCAGTCCCTGCAGAATGTCTCCAATGCTGTTCTCCAGCGCCTTGGAAGGATCTGAAAGAAGGATATAGTTGGGGCTGACCTCTAAAATGTTGCATAAAGAAAGCAGTGTTTGCACGGAAAGCCCCGCATTGCCGCACTCGATTTGACTGAGGAATTTTTCTCCGATGTTTGCCTGTGCCGACACGTAGTCCTGCGTATATCGCTTTGCTTTTCGTGCCTCCTTGATTCGTTGTCCGATCAGATGGGTATCATACTCCATAAATTATCCCCCTACTTATAGAGTAGTGATTTCATCTGGAAAAAAAACTATATAAAAATTGGAAAGTATTTCTTATAGATTGATTTTTTTGTTGGATGACCTTATAATAAGGAAGAACAGATAAGATTTCAGATGACGAAGTGAGGGTCTATGGACATTTACAATTATTTTGCCGAACAATTAAACTGTTATGAATCGGATCTTCGCACCAATAAAGGGCTTTGCTGGGATGAATCTATTATCCGCAGTATTCCGGAAGATCAATTTTCCCTGGAAAACTGGAACGCTTTTTTATCCTATGTTTTTTCCGAGCAGCTGGCTTTTTCCAGTGTCGATCAGGCAAAATCCTTTTTAATCGAAAATAAGGTTCAACAACCTGTATAAGCGTAATTCATTTGCGTTTCGTGCCGCCGCCATGAGGCGGCTTTTTTGTTGTGTAAAAGCATTATTTTAAAGCGCCTTTGCCATTAGGATATAGATCTCAGTGCATAAGCCGGAACGGTTCATATACCTAAAACTTCATGCGCCATCCACTTTGATGTGCTTCAGCCGCATGAACTTTTTTCTCCATTTTCTGCGTTTTTCTTTCTTTTTTTGCAAAAAGCAGATATACTAATCTTGTTGGATTTTAAGAATTTAAACATTTTAAATGCAAAAACGAAAATTTTTCCTGCCCATAGTTTGAGAATTTCTGTGCATACTAATGGCGAAATCAAATTTCCGATTTCACAATAACATTCATGGAGGTCCTATCATGAAAGTGAAGAAAACACTTGCTGTGGCTTGTGCCATGGCTATGCTTCTGGCTTTGAGCGGCTGCACCTCCGGGGGAAGCTCTTCTTCCAGCCGTTCCAGCAGTTCTTCTTCCGCTTCTTCCAAAACCAGTTCCTCTTCTTCTGCCGCATCCTCTTCGATGAGCGAAGGCAGCAGTGTCCTCAGCGATCTGGAAAGCCGCATAGAAAGCGGTCTGGAGAGCATGGAAGAATCCGTATCCCCGACTATGAGCACCGATTTCGCCGAAATCGGTGCTTTAAACGGAGAAGCGCTGGGCTGGGGCCCCGGCGGACCGGTAGACAGTGAAAACCGCTCTCAGGGGGCCGTCGCTTATCAGGAAAAGTATGGAAAATATGATGCTTATTTTATTGCGCCATCTTCCGAAAAGATCTATCTTACTTTTGACGAAGGATATGAAAACGGCTACACAGCTGATATTTTAGACACCCTAAAAGAAAAAGGCGTACACGCAGTATTTTTTGTTACCCTGCCCTACGTGAAAGAACAACCGGAATTGGTACAGCGGATGATCGATGAAGGACATATTGTCGGCAATCACAGCAACAAGCACATCACATACCCTTCCCTTTCTCTGGAAGAGGCAAAGGAGGATTTGATGAGCCTGCATCAATACATGTTGGATACTTACCAATACAAAATGACTGTTTTCCGTTTCCCCGAGGGGAATTTCTCGGAGCAGACCCTTGCACTGGTGCAAAGCTGCGGCTATAAGTCTCTCTTTTGGAGCTTTGCATATAAAGACTGGTATACCGACAACCAGCCTAACCCAGCGGATGCGCTGTCTTCCATGTTAAACAAAGCACATCCCGGAGCAATTTATCTGCTCCATGCCGTCTCCGCCACCAATGCGCAGGTCTTGGGTGATTTCATCGACGGCATGCAGGAAAAAGGATATGTTTTTTCCGATTTTGAATGATTCGGATTTTTGTTTTGATTTGTGCATAGATATGTAACAAACCCTGCGTATGCAGGGTTTGTTGTATAGGTGTTGAAAATATTGACGAAGGAGCATTACATATGAACTGGATTAACTGGGCTTGGATTGGCGGCGGCCTGCTGGGCAGCCTAATCGTCGGACTGATTATCGGACGAATCGTCGCGGGAATCAAATACCCCAATCCGGATAAGCCGCATATTTTCACCCCGAAACAGTCTGTTATCATTCTGGTAGGCGTTGTGGTGGCTGTGGCTTTGATCGTATTTGCCATGCTGTACCAGCCAAAGCCCAAAAATGGCGGAGAAGACCTTATGCCTTCCGGTATGGATGGAATGATGGAACCCAACGGCGCGCTGCCGATGGATGACGCCGGATTGGAAGAAGGAACTGCTGAACCGGCAGATACGCAGCTGGACGAAGAGGATTTAACGGAAGGCAGCACTGCGGAAGATGGCAGCGAATCTGAAATAGAAGGGGATGGGATCAAGGCCAATCCCGAAACCTGATCTTTCTTAAAAAGCAGCTTTTGCTGCTTTTTTCTGCAAAATTACCTTTGACGGTAGTTGGTTTGATGGTATACTGTTTATTACTGGTATTTTTTATCGCCACCGTTTTTGCGTGTGTGAAAGAAAGGAAAGGTATTATGAAAAAACAGATTTCCGTATTGCTTGCCATGAGTTTATTGCTGATTGCTTTGTTGAGCGGTTGCAGCAAGACCCCTGCTGAAATTTCTGCGCCGGAATGGGAAACCGCATCGGGCACGGCCAGTGGTTTTTCCTATGAAGTTCCTGCCGACTGGACCACAACCGAGGATGTAACCGGCCAGGGCAGCATTATTTATATCCCTGCCGATGCAGATGTTTCCGCCGGCACCTCCAATGTAAACATTCTGGTACAGGATGCTTCCGGTCAAAAAGCCGCCAGCATGAAAGATATGAAAGCTGCTTTGGAGTCCGATTTGGAAAATCAGTTGATCTCTAACGGCTTTGAAAAAGTGGAAAACCTGAAAGTAGAAGAATTGGAGGCGCCCATCGGCAGTGTGTGCTCTGTTTCTTATGACACTTATCTTAGCGGTATGAAATTTACACAAACCCAGTTTTATCCGCTGATCGACGATTATATCATTGTTATCACTGCCACCAATGTCGGGGACGAGGTAGCTCCTTCTGTGGAAGAGGTTGCGGAATATATGGCTCTGACCTTGAAAAAAGCGGAATAATATTCCTTGTTGACTTAAATAACCAAAAACGATATACGCCCCGTTGGGGCGTATATCGTTTTTCTTTTTATCATGGTACCTGTCCTCTTCCCTTTTGACCCCCCCCTACAAAGAACCTTTAAACAAAATTCCTGTTTATGATGGCCTCCTCTCCCTACCTGGCAAAGGCAGACTCGGTTTATATCATCCGGCCAGAAAATCTGCTTTTGGTATCAGCTGTTCAATCAGAAAGAAGTATCCCTATTTTTCTTTTCTCGATTCAAATCATTTTACGATTTTCAGAGAAAAACCGGGATACTGCTAAAACAAATCACAATGTCTTCCCGTCTGCTTCTCATGCACAATAAAAAAACGAGGCGAATTGCCTCGTTTTTTTATTGCTTAGAATGTAAAATGCTCGTCGAGGATCTTTTGCGCTTCCTCATAATTGTCACAAATTACCAAGATTGCGTAATCACCAGAAGTCAGAACCAAAGCATTTTTGGTGTTTTCATCATTGTTGTTAACCGGATAAAATTCAAACTCGGAAATGCGGTTCTGCTTTCTTTCTTCCAGTGCAGCTTTGACATCCTCTACTTTTCCCTCTTTGGCTTTTACTACCAGGATATCAAAGGCCTGCACATTAATCATCGACATTTCGCCCACATAAGAATCTACATTTTCCGGATCCACCATATAAAGATCCTTTAACATGGCGTCGTCAATCGGCGTTAAGCTTAAATCGCTGTATAGATCCTTCATTGCCGTCATGAAATCATCCATTGTTTTACCGTCTTTCATCCCTGTTCCGGCAGTGGCGGATTCCTCTTGGGAAGATTCTACAACAGAACTCGCGGCGGACTCTTCGTGAGAAGACAGGGAAGAACCTGCCTGAGAAGAAGAAGCGGAATTACCACAGCCTGCCAAGGCCGCTGTCATCAGGGCTGCAAGAACAAATGCAAATACTCTTTTCATTTTTATCTCCTTTATTTTTTAGAGTCTGCCTTATAAGTAACCGTTTTTCGGCAGATTCATGCACGGAGACGAATTTTTAACAAATTATTCATATTTTTCCTACAATCCTTCTTCTGACTGTTTCGAAACCACCGCTTTTTTCTTCCAGCGGCCAGTAAAATAATAGATAATTGCCATGGTCATACCAATCAGCCAGCCGCCGCCATAGCTGAAAAAGATGTATTCTTTTCCAAACCAGTACGAAAACAAATAAGCCATCGGCAAACGGATAATCCACAAAGACAAAAGGCTGGTGATCATAGGGAATACCATATCCCCAGCTCCGCGCAGCACCGACAGAACGGTATTCATTATCGCAAACAGCAGATAACAATACATAACCGGGCGCAGATAGTCCATTCCAGCTTCCACAACAGCGGCCTCCTGGCTGAACAGATGCATCATATTCGGCCCGCAGGTCAGCACCAGTACCATAGCGCCAATACCGCATAAAACGCTCATCAGCATGGTCGCGCGCAATCCTTCCTTGACCCGGTGTATCTTTCCCGCACCGATATTTTGACCGACGAAGGTCGTCAATGCCATACCAAAGCTTTGCGCCGGGAAAAAGGCAAACATATCGATTTTGTTGGCACCATTAAAACCAGCCATAAAATCGGACCCATACCCGTTGACCAGGCTTTGCAGCGCCAGTGTGCCGACCGAAAAAAGCATCTGCTGCAATCCGGCAGGAAGACCGAGTTTGATGATTTTCTGAAACAGCCCTTTATCAAAGAAAAATTTCAACAAGCTCACATGAATGTACTCATATTTGCGGTTAATCAAAAAAATGCCTACAATCCAGGAAATTGCCTGGGCCAGGATGGTTGCGACCGCAACGCCTGCAACGCCCCAATGAAACACTATGACAAATAAAAGATCCAATACAACATTTAGTCCGCAGGCAATGGCCAGCAGAAACAGCGGCGTTTTGCTGTCCCCCAGCGACTGCATAATAGCACTGTTCAGATTGTAGCCCAAAGAAAAGATGGTTCCGGCAAAAATGATAATCATATATAGCCGGGCATCAAAAAAGGTATTGTCCGGTGTGTTAATCAGCCGCAGCAATGGTCCGGACAAAAGAATCCCGATCACCGATACCGGCAGCGCTCCAACGATTCCGGTGGTATAAATGGTATCCACCGTGTCAGAAACTTTTTTCAGATCCCCAGCGCCGAAGTACTGCGAAATGATAACAGTCGCGCCATTGCCAATCCCCATAAACAGCGCCACCATCATATAGATGATTGGAAAACCTGTTCCAACCGCCGCCAGTGCAGTTGTCCCCACATAGTTGCCGACTACGATACTGTCCACCATGTTATACATTTGTTGCAGGACATTTCCCAACAGCAAAGGGATAGAAAAAGCCAAAATCAGCCGCATCGGGCTGCCTGCTGTCATATCCCCTCGAATCCCCTTTGATTCGCTCATACGACCCCTCCTTTTATAACGTTATAGGATGTTTATTGTATTATACGCTTTTTCTCCTTCAAATGCAAGACAGCCTTTGCATATTCTTTTTTCATCCCGCCCAAACTAGGGGCAAACCGAAAGGAGAGATCGATATGAAATTGGAAGGAAGCAAAACAGAAGCAAATCTGATCGCCGCATTAGCCGGAGAAAGTCAGGCCTCGGTAAAATATCAGCTGTACGCCGAAAAGGCACGGCAGGATGGATACGAAGAGATGGCGCAGATTTTTGAAACCACTGCCCGAAATGAAAAAGCGCATGCACAGCAATGGTATGAATACCTGCACGGCGGCCAAATGGCCGACACCAAGGAAAATCTAAAGCTTGCCGCATCCGGCGAGCATTACGAATGGAGTGACATGTATCCTTCCTTTGCCAAAACCGCTAAGGAAGAAGGATTTACGGAAATCGCAAAAAAAATGGAACTGATCGCCTCTATCGAAAAGGATCATGAGGAACGTTACCGCATGCTGGAACAAAATATTCAGGATGGCACCGTATTCCGGAAAAATGACAAGGTTTCCTGGATCTGTCGCAACTGCGGCTATATCTATGAAGGCGAGACCGCACCGATGGTCTGTCCGGTCTGCAAGCACAAACAGTCCTTTTTTGAAGTGAAAAAACCGGGTTGCTAACCCCACATCCAAAATGACAAAAAGGGGAGCGGCAGATTAACTGCCGCTCCCCTTTTTATTTTTTCCTGGCCGCAATTATCAGCATCATCGGCCGCCGCATCTCGTCCTTCATGCCCGGCTGATCCCACATTTCTTCCGGTGGCTGCGGTTCTATCACCCGCTTAATTGAAAAACCGTTTTGCAAAAGCCCATCCAAATAAGTCGTCAGTGTTTTATGGTATTTGACCACTTTTTCTCCTAAAAAAATTGCCTGCCGCGGTCCTTCGTAATAATAATTGTCTACCGGGAAATGGAGAATTTCCCCATTGTCTGCATAAATCCAATCCTGAGAACCGTAGGCTGTAAACACCGGATGCTCCACCGAAAAAACAAAATCTCCTCCGCATACCAGATAGGACGCAACCTTTTGCGCCACCTTTTCAAAAGATTCCACATAATGCAGCGCCAACGAACTCAACACAATATCAAAGCTTTCCGGCGAAAAAACAATGTCTTCGATGGCGCACCGCTGATACTGCACCTGTGGAAATTTTGACTTTTCCCGCGCCACCGACAACATTCTTTCGGAAAGGTCTATCCCCAAAACGGAAGACGCCCCCTGCTCCGCCGCATACATGCAGTGCCAGCCATAGCCGCAGCCCAAATCCAATACCCTTTTCCTCGCAAAATCCGGCAGCAGCTTTTTAAACGCGCCCCATTCCCCAGCACCGGACAATCCCTGCCTGGAACGGTTCACCTGGCTGTACTTTTCAAAAAACACCGCATCATCATACCGATTTTCTTTCATATGCTTCCTTTCCAATCTTTCTATTTTTCCAGTATCCGCTCCATCACAATCCGGCAGGACCGGTCATGCACAAAACCGTCCCGTTCCAACTCAGCACGGATTTTTTCATTTTGCGGCGGATAGGATACCGTCACCGCCGGCAGCCCCTGTCTTTGCGTGTATGCCTTTGCAAATTGCAGGCACCGGCGGCCGTCTCCACCGTACATGGCTACGTGCAACCCTCGTTGCCGCAGCATGCGGGCACCAATCACAACAAAGTTATACTGTGCGTCTGCGAAAACCATTCCCTGCTCCCATACATAACGCCAAGTCTCTTCCCCGCAGCGAAAAAAAGTATTATTCATCACGATAAAGTCTTCCATTTCCCAGCGGCCGCTTTCTAAAAGCGTCCGGGCCAAACGATAATCCGTAACCGGCATAAAGCCCCTCGGCAAATAAAGCTCTCTGTCAGGAATTTTTGCCGTAGCGCCGATGTAGGTTCCCGCAAGCGAAAGGCCAAACCGTTCCGCCAGTCCCCGGCTGCGGACATTTTTGGTGCCAGTAAACATCCGGACAGCCGGGCATCCCAGTTGTTGCGCTTCCTTCAGCCAGCGGTTGTAAATGGCCTTTCCTACGCCCTGCCCCTGCCAGTCCGGGCGCACCCGCAGCGTCTCCAACCAACCGGACCCATCCGGCAACAGTGATAGTTTTCCAATCCCTACCGGTTCGTCGCCTGACAAAACCAGCGTCAGCTCCCCTTTTGTCTGATTCAAAAAATAATCGCTGTTGTCCCGCAAATAACAGCTGTTGGGCAGTGTTTCCTCTTCTACACACACCGCTTCTCCTATATTTCCCCAATTCACCTTTTGTAGCGTATATTCCATTTGAAAATCTCCCTTTCGCTTTTTTTAATTATACCATACGTTTCGCCTGTATATGGCATTCTTTTGCCCCTTTTTACTGCCTTGTCTGTTAAAAACTCTGTTTTCACTGTATTTTATCCTTTTTATGACATGGTTTTTTTGTAGAGAATGGAGCGCTGGTCCGGCTTTGAGTCTGCCTCATCCAAAAACAAGCGCAAGATTTCTGTTATATTTTCCTATAAATTATATATATCGTGCAAAATAATACAGATTTTTCTACAAAATATTTGACTTTTTTTGTTGTGATAACCATTTTCAAATGATATACTTTTGAATGTAAGGTCTGTTGGCAGGCCTTGCAAATTCTACAAGACGGAGGAATCTTATGAGCTGGTCAACCGAATTGTTTCAAACTTCCAAGCCGATTATCGGGCTTTTGCATCTGGACCCTCTGCCCGGAGATCCTTTCTACAAGGGTTCTATGGAGCAAATCATAGAAAATGCAACACACGACTTAAAGGCGCTGCAAAATGGCGGCGTAGACGGCGTGCTGATGACCAATGAATTCAGCGGCCCCTTTTTCACCGATACGCCCAAACCGGTATTCGGAGCCATGTGCCGTATTTTCGGCGAGATCCGCCATCTGTTTACGGTTCCATACGGAGTGGAAACCATCGCTGACGGCGAGGGTTGTGTGGAAATCTGCGCCGCTACCGGCGCTTCCTTTACCCGCTGCCTGTTCACCGGCGCTTGGGCTGGCGATACCGGCCTGCAACAGCGTAACATCGCCCGTACCCTGCGTCTTCGCCGGGAATTGGATTTGGACGATCTGAAGCTGTGTTACTTTATCAATGGCGAGGGCACTACCCCCATGGACTGCCGCCCGCTGGCACAAAAGGCCAAATCTTTGCTGAACGGATGCCATGCAGAGTGTCTGGTCGTTTCCGGACCCGGACCGGGCAGTCAGCCTGACGTTTCCCAGATTGTCGAAGTCAAACAGGTCGCCGGGGACACCCCCGTTTTCTGTGGCACCGGCTGTAATGAAACGAACTGCGACGCCATTCTTGCCGCAGCAGACGGCGCTTTTGTCGGGTCTGCCTTTAAAAAAGATGGTGTTTTCACCGGCCGTATTGATGAAGAGCGGGTTGCCCGCTTTATGCAAAAGGCGAAAGCCCTGCGAAAGGACTGATTTTGTGGACAGAAAAAAACGCTGCTTTATGGGCATCGATGTGGGAACCTATGAAAGCAAGGGCGTTTTGATCGACTCAGACTGCCGCATTATCTGTCAAGCTTCGCAAAAGCATGGGCTGGAAAATCCGCAGCCCGGCTGGTACGAGCACGACGCAGAAGAAGTTTGGTGGAAGGACGTCTGCAAAATCTCCCTCCAGCTGCTAGAACAGTCCGGCCTGAATCCGGCTGAAATTGAGTGCGTTGGCCTGTCCGCCCTGGGGTGCGATTGCGTCCCGGTGGATGAAGAATGCCTCCCTTTGTGCAAGGCCATTTTGTACGGCATTGATTCCCGCGCGCAGGAAGAAATCGAAGAAATCAAGGCCTGTTACGGGGAACGTTTTCCGCAGGTCTTTTCCCATCCGCTGGTATCCTCCAGCATTTCGCCCAAGATTCTCTGGATCAAAAACCATTTGCCGGATGTTTACTGCAAAACCTATAAATTTCTTACCGCTTCCTCCTTTTTAACTGCTAAAATGACCGGCCGCTACTGTATCGACAAATACCTCAGCGGCTCGTTTGCGCCATTGTATGACGAAAATGGTGTGAACGAAGCGGAATGCGGCCTGTTCTGTCGGCCAGATCAACTGGCAGAAATTACGCTTGCCACAGACATTATCGGCACGGTAACGCCCCAAGCTGCCGCCTGTACCGGCCTTTTGCCAGGTACCAAAGTGCTCACCGGCACCGGGGATTCCGGGGCGGAATCGGTTTCCTGCGGCGTTTTCACGCCTGGCACCATCATGATTCAGCTGGGCTCCACCTGCTTTTTCATCTATAATACCGACCGCTCCTCCGCTGACAGCCGCATCTGGCCGGGCCCTTATCTGATTCCCGGCACCTACTGTGTGGCAGCAGGTACCAATAACGGCGGCACCCTGACCAAATGGTACCGGGATCAGCTGTTTCCGGTGTTGTTGGCGAAAGAAGAGGCGGGAGGTGAAAACGCCTACGCTGCCATGGCAAAAATCGCCGCGTCAGCTCCCGCAGGCAGCGACGGGCTGTTTACATTACCTTATTTCGCCGGGGAACGCACCCCCATCAACGACCCCCAGGCCCGCGGCATAATCTTTGGCCTGCACTCCCGCCATACCAGAGCGCACCTGTACCGGTCAGCGTTAGAAGGGATCGGATATTCCATCGCCCAGCATTTTGACCTTCTGGAGCAAAACCAGCTGCCGGTAAAGAAAATCATGGCAGTGGGCGGCGGAACCAAAAACCCACTGTGGCTGCAGATTATCGCCGACATGCTGGACCGGGAGATTCTCGTGCCGGAGGTAACCATCGGCGCCTGTTACGGCGACGCGATTTTATGCGCCTTTTCCTGCGGCTGCTATGACAATTTTGCGGCCCTTGGTCAAAAAATCAAGGTGGCCCAAACCATCCGGCCCATTCCGGAAAACCACGCCGTTTACCAAAAGGGGAAACCGATATTTCAAGCACTATACGACGCCACCAAAGAGCTGATGCATCAATCCTTGTAACTTTTGCAAAGGAGGGACTTTTGTGAAAATCCAGAAGAGGCAGATCGCCGGAATGAACCTGGTTTATAAATTTTATTCCTTTGACTACTTTCTCGACGCGATGGAGCGGTTGGGATATGAGTCAATCGAGCTGTTGCCCAACGCACCTCATTTCTATGTACCAGACCTTTCTGCAAGCGATATGTCTGCCATTCGCCAGAAAATTCACGACCATCACCTGACAACCATCTGTTATACTCCGGATCAATGCAGCTATCCGGTTAATATTTCTTATAACAGCGAAGTGGGGCGCCGCCGTTCCATTCAAAGCCTGACCCGTCAAATCGAGGTCTGCTCCTACTTGGGCAGCGGCCAAATGCTTTTAACTTCCGGTTACGGATATTTTGACGAGCCAAAGGAACAAGCTTGGGCGCGGATGGTCGATAGCTTGGGTCAGCTTTCCCGCAAAGCCGAAAAAGAGGGCGTGGTGCTGGTACTGGAACCGATTCGCACCGATGAAACCAATCTGGTCACTGATCTGCCCAGTTTAAAAAGAGCCATTCGGGAAGTGGATTCTCCCAATTTAAAAGGAATGCTGGACACCAGCCCCATGTACTATGCCGGAGAATCCATTGCCCAGTATGCCCAGGAATTGGGCGACGATCTGTGGCATATTCACCTGATCGACGGCCGTCCTGCCGGGCATCTTGCCTGGGGTGATGGTATTTTCCCGTTGGACCAGTATATGCGTGAAATCGAGCAGGCGGGATATAGCCGATATATGACGCTGGAATTGACTTCTGCCGAATATTATAACAACCCCAACCCCGCTATGGAACAATCCATGAATGCCCTGCGCCCGTATCTGGAATAGAAGGCGCCAATCCTTCTGTTGCTATGCCTGGTTCCGGTTTCCGTCCAAAACGGCGCTCCGTCTGATTTTGCAAAAACAGAAGCGATATCCTTTTTTCTTTGCACCCGCCGGGGTGGGAACAAACGCCGCTGTTATGGAACCTTTTTCCAATTCAGGTTAGTTGTTATCGTTTTCTTTGAAAAAAGGCGAACCGGAATATCCCGGTTCGCCTTTTTTCCGTCACCGAATCTTTCGGCACTCCAAATAAAATCGCTTATCTGGTGCGCTTCCCATGGAAAAACTCTTCCGGCACAGCACGCCATGACGCGCCACATCGGGAAAAAGTTTCTCTTTATCGAATTTCTTCCAAACAATCGCCAGCCGGTCCGATGCCTGACCCAACCGTCGACAGTCAGCCTCTCCATGGATGTATTCCAGCTGCGCTTCGGGGTGCTGGCTCAGCCATTCATCCAGCATTGGCTGCAGCTTCTGCAGCTCAGGCGGGTTTTCAGCGTCGAAATCCAAATCATGTTGCACTGCTTTGGGATCCACACCCATCAGCAGCCGGTGAATCGGTTCAAAAGCCAGCGCCGAATCATATAGATTCACCAGTTCCACTAAGCCGAACCGGGCGGGGTGCCATTCCCGTTCGTCTGCCGTTAAACTGGTTTTCAGCGTATCCCAGTGAGCTTTGGCTGCGGCAAACGAATGATTGCCGTCCCCCATGGCGTATAACATTCCATCAAAAGCTTCTTCTTTTAGAGAAAGCAGCACATCTGCTACCATGTCAAAAATACTTTCTTCTTTCAAAAGCCACCCTTTTAGCCGTCCGCTGTTCATCATTAAAGGAAAATCGTAAAAAGGTTCTCTGTTGGCTGTCATACGGTCCAATCCGCCCATCAGCCGGTTTTTCCGGTCATCCAGCAGCACCATGATATGCGGCATTTCCAAGGTCGCTTCCGCACGAATGGCCACGCGGGCGGGCAACCGCTCCAGAATGGTCCTTTCGGTTGCCCGGATCAGCGAGGAGGAACCGGGAGTAAAATCATACTGTTCCAAATCCAGTGACAGAACCAGTCCCCGACGAATGCCTGTTGTAGTGGTCCGATGCAAAAACATCATCCCTTCGCCGATTTCCCGAAGCGTTCCATCCGTCAGATATTGCTCTATTCGCCCCGGCACTGCTTGGGCATGGGTCTGATTTTTTCCCAGCCAAGCCTCCGGCATCATGAGCTGCAAAGCGGATGGCGCAGACCCCACGAAATTCTGCACTGCATCCCAATATTCCTTCTGCGCGCTGTACTGATCGCAGGCGACTACCGCGAATTTCTGCAGATTGACCTGCTGCTGCGGAAACCACAGCCGCGGTACCGCCGCACCAACGCTGGCCAATCTTTCCCTTGTTGTTCTCATTGTCCATCTCCAATCAGGCGGACTCTCACCACGCCGTCAATATCTGCCAGCGCGTCCAGGCATTCCTGGGACGGCTGTTCCAATAAATCAATCAGTGTATAAGCCCAGGCGCCACGGCTGTGGTTCAGCATATGCTCGATGTTGAGACGGTTTTGGGCCAATACCGCCGTAATCTGCCCCACCATATTGGTTACGTTTCGGTTGATGATGGCAATGCGCCATCCCTCCCCGCGAGGATATTCGCAATCCGGAAAATTGACGCTGTTTTTGATGTTGCCGTTGACTAGATATTCTTCCAGCTGGGCGGCAGCCATCCGCGCGCAGTTCTCTTCTGCTTCCGGCGTCGATGCGCCCAAATGCGGCATTGCGATTACATTGTCCATGCCAATAATCCGGTCATCCGGGAAATCGGTTACATATCGGCCAAGCTGTCCGGACTGCAAAGCCGCTAACACCGCATCGTCTTCGATCAATCCGCCCCGGGCGAAGTTGAGCAGCACTGCGCCGGGCTTCATGGCGGCAAGCGCCTGCCCATTCATCATCCCCTTGGTCTTGGGGGTCTGGGGCAGATGCAATGTAACAAAATCGCTTTTGCCCAACAACTCTTCCTGGGTCTTTGCAAGTTTCACATTGCGGGACAGCCGCAGCGCTGCGTCCACCGATAAAAACGGGTCATAGCCAATAACATCCATCCCCAGCGCCACCGCTGCGTTAGCCACCATCACGCCGATGGCTCCCAGTCCGATCACGCCCAGGGTCTTTCCAGCGATCTCTCCACCGGCAAAATCCTTCTTGGCCTTTTCCATCCGTTTATCCACATCAACGGCCCTCTCGTTGTGCTGCCGCTGTACCCACTGAATTCCCGGCACAATCCGCCGGCAGGCCAGCATCATACCGCACAGCACCAGTTCCTTGACCGCATTGGCATTGGCGCCGGGCGTATTGAATACAACAATCCCTTCTTCGCTGCATCGGTCTACCGGGATGTTGTTGACACCGGCACCCGCCCGGGCGATGGCCAAAAGCTGCTTGGGAAATTGGGTCCGTCCCAGTTCGGCGGAACGGACCAGCGCCACGTCGTAGTTCTCCCCATCCTCTATAAAACGATAGCGGTCCCGGGGCATTTGGGTATAGACAATATCGGAAATGGGGTTAAATTTTTTTACCGTTAACATCGAAAACTCCTCCTTTATTTACGCAAGCCCGCTTCGTAATCCCTCATGCAGGCCGCCAGTGCCTCCACGCCCTCTTTGGGCATGCCGTTGTAAATCGACGCCCGGCACCCGCCAACGCTGCGGTGCCCTTTCAAATTGATCATACCTCGTCCCTGCGCCATCTGTAAAAATGCCTTGGTGTCTTCCGGGGTCGGCAGTGTAAAGGTTACGTTCATGATGGACCGATCCTCTTTTGCCACCGGGTTTTGGAAAATTTCGGACTGTTCAATCAGGTCATACAGCAGCGCCGCTTTTTCCCGGTTGCGCTGCTCCATCGCTGCCACACCACCCATTTTTTCCACCCACTGGAACATCAGGCCCGCCATATAAATGGCAAAACAGGGCGGCGTGTTATACATGGAATGATTCTCTGCCATAACTTTATAACGCAACATCGTCGGTACAATGGGATCTACTTCCCTCTCCAGCAAGTCACGGCGGAGGATTACGACCGTCAGGCCGGCAGGGCCCATATTTTTTTGGGCGCCGGCATAAATCAGCGCATGGGCCGTCACATCAATCTCGCGGCCAAGGATCGCGCTGGACCAGTCGGCTACCAACGGAATACCGCCGGTCTCGGGCAGGGTATTGTAGCAGGTGCCGAAAATGGTGTTGTTGCCGGTAATATGTAAATAAGCCGCATCCGGGCTCAACAACTCCGGTGTGATTTTCGGAATGTAGGAAAAAGTATCCGCCTTCGAAGAAGTAACTGCAACCGCTTTTCCCCATCGTTCACCCTCTGCCAGCGCCTTGCCCGCAAACTGGCCGGTAACTGCATAGTTGGTAGTCTGTCCCTGTCTTGCCAGATTCATCGGAACAGCGGAAAACTGCATAGAAGCGCCACCCTGCAAAAACAACACCGCATAATCATCCGGAATGTGCATCAGTCTGCGCAGGGAACTTTCTGCATCGGCGATGATTTTTTCAAAAGCGGCAGAACGATGGCTCATTTCCATCACGCTGCACCCTGCGCCGGGATAAGAAATCAGATCTTCTTTTGCCTGCTGTAAAATCTCAACCGGCATCATCGAAGGGCCTGCAGAAAAATTGTAAACGCGTTCCATTTGTCATTACCTCCAAATTTAAAAATACAAACAAAAAAGCCGAAGAGCGTATGCTCTTCGGCTTTCACGACAGATCAAGATTGTCCGGCTTTCCATTTCCTGCTGTTCATTCAAGGCCTTGACAATCAATCGTTCCGAAAAAAGCGTACGCCAAGCGCAGGCACTACTGAAGTGTCTGAACAACAAGATGATGAAATTGCAGTAAAGCAAACTTTCATCTGCGTACGTCCTTTCCAAAAGTTTATGGAGCTATCTTACATCTATCTTATGTGGCTGTCAAGGATTTTTATGCATTTTTATTTTTCTTTATCCCGTAACCGAAGGCTGCAAAGATACATGGCGGCCAAAAACTCCTCGGTCACCGCTGAGCAGAGTACCCGGACAGCCGCCGGGGAAAAGCGGTCTTCCATCATTTCCTCCAAACAGCGGCAGCAGTATAAAAGCACCAGCTGCCTCTCCAGCCCGACCAGATGCCGTGTCAATTCCTTGGACGACCGAGCAGCCAGAATCTCCGGGATTTTTTCCACGTCCTGCTCCAGCTTTTCATAGTTTTCGGCTAACTTTTCTTCCATTGACCGGGCCGTATACTCCTCCAACGGAGTCAAATTCAAAAACCTCGCCGCCGCCTCGCAACAGGCCAGTGCAATATTGATATCATCCAATCTCCCATCCTGCCGATCCAAAAGCTGCCGTAGCTTTCTCTGCGCTCTGGCCTGTGCAGGATAGACGTTTCCGGGGATCAGGTACATTCCGCTTTTCGCCAGCAAAAGTTCCGCCTGTCTTTCCACTCTCCGGTGCAGCGCGGCCGTTTCACCGGGTAAAAAGGTATATAGGCAGCCTTCCCGTTTTCCAAACGCTTTCAGGGTTTCCAAATACCCCAGCCGGATATTCCGAGCGGTTACATCACTGTCGAACAACAAAAAAATTCCCAAATCCCACCGGCTTTTTAAGTACCGCAATCGCACCGCGGGAAAATTCATCTTTCGCACAATACCAATTGCCTCTAAATCCACCGCCACAACATCGTCGGCACCCATTTCCACCGCCATCTTCACCGGCACATTATCCGAATATCCGCCGTCGATATAGGTTTTTTCGCCGATGACCCGCGCCTTCATGGCTGGGAAACAGGCAGCGCTGGCCATCAGATAGTCCACCATTTCTCCCTCGGGGACTGTCTCTTTTGTCAGAATTTTGGGTTCCAACCGGGGATATTCCACCGTCATAAATCCAAACGCCACCTGCGAAGCGCGCAATTTTTGCTCATCAATATAAGCCCGCAGCATCTGCTCCAGCGGCCGCGGATCGGCGCCGCCGTTTTTGACGATCTCGCTGATAAAGGCGCTCACCTTACTAGTGAGATCCTTTCTGCCTTCTATTTTATCTGTAACCGCCACATCCATCACATCGCGGGTCTTGAGCTTCTGCCACATCTTCTGAGCCAACTCATAATCATTTTGCACCATCAGTGCGCCGTTGAGCGCTCCTACTGAGGTGCCGGTGACAATTTTGTAGTCAAAGTCCAACTCCCGCAGTGCTTTCCAAACACCCACCTGATAGGATCCACGGGATCCCCCGCCGCCCAGTACCACTGCTTTTTTCCCCATATCAGCCCTCCTCTTTTGCGTGGCAAAAGCCTTTTCCTCGCAATCTTCCCGCTTTTCCGTAAAGATTTTATTCCATCCCATTGACAGACAACCCTATTTTTTGCTATACTGGTCAAACTACATAATACATATTAATACAATTTCTTGCGATACCAAATTCGTTGTTTTTTCACAATCCATGTATTTTCAAAGCCGTTCAGGCCGATTTTACCACAAAGAAAGGAGCCGTTATGTCGAAGCTGAACGTCAGAAGTTTTTTTGGTGACAAATTCTTTTACAAAGAAGTGACTGGAATCGCCCTCCCCATTATGGCACAGCAGTTTGTTACCTCCTTTGTCAATCTGATCGATAACGTCATGGTCGGCGGCGTTGGCCAGACTGCGCTGACCGCCGTCACAGTTGCCAACCGCTTTTATATGATTGCTTCCTCTATCATGTTTGGGCTGTGCGGCGCCGCTGGCATCTACATTGCTCAAAACTACGGTGCCGGCAAGAATGAGCGATGCCAGAAAATTCTCAACATCAACCTTTCTGTGGGGTTTGTCATCATGGCCCTTTTCACCAGTGTACTGTTCGCCGCCCCCGAATGGACCATTCATCTGTTTTCCCGCACGCCGGAAATCGTTGATCTTGGCTTAGAATACATTGTCTTCGCCAAATACACCTACATTCCTTATGGTATTTCCATTACCTGCATGATGGCAATGCGCGCCATTGGGCTGAATAAAATCCAGCTGAAAGTTGGTATCATTACGGTACTGACCAATACCATCTTAAACTATATCCTGATTTATGGCAAGCTGGGTGTGCCGGCTATGGGTGTCAAAGGCGCTGCGCTGGCCACCATGATCGCCCGTCTGCTGGAAATGACCATTTATCTGATGCTTCTAATCCGTCAGCAGCACTTCTACAAGCTGGATCTCAAGGGTTTGATTTTTCTGGATTGGAATCTGATGAAAAGTATGCTGGCCAAAGCGATCCCTCTAACTGCCAACGAGCTGTTTTTCTCGATCGGCACTTCTTTGGTGTTCAAATCTTATATGCGCACCGATGAATTGCTGGTAGCGGCCATTTCGGTGGTTGATACAGTTATGAATCTGGCATTCATCGTCTTTGGCGGTCTTTCTTCTGCTGTTGCAATCTTTATCGGGGGAAAACTGGGGGCAGGCAAGCTGGAGGAAGCCAAAGCGGACGCCAAAAAAATTATTGTTTTCGGCGTAATGGTTTCCATTGTGTTGGGGGCAATTTTATTCTGTGTCGCACCCTATATCCACAATCTTTATGTCCTCAGTGATGAAGCGATCCACGCGCTGGAGGTGCTCATCCGCATTAAAAGCTGCCTGATGCCCATTTATGTCGTCAACGTCTGCACTTTCTTTGTGCTGCGCGCTGGAGGGGATACTTTCTCCACAATGCTGATTGATTCCGGTTATCTGTGGGTCGGCCCGGTGACGATTTCTACCCTTTTGTCCATTTTTACTCCAATTGGCGTTGTCCCACTGTATATCACCATTGAACTGCTGGATCTGGTAAAAATGTTCATTGCGTTCTGGTTTTTAAAACGAGGCCGTTGGGTCCGCAACCTGGCTGCTGATTAATAGACATTTGTGGGCCGGGAGCATCGTCTTTCGGCCTTGTTTTTTTAAGGAGGAAAAATGATGCCGCTTTCTCTTTCGCTCGGTTCTTTGTTTGAGGCTTACGTCAAAAAAGTTATGCACACTTATGATGCCAGCGGCATCGCCGTCGCTATTGTCGATTGGGAACAGCCGGTAAGGGAATTGTTTTTCGGTTTCCGCGATCAGGAGCAAAAACGTCTCATTGACCAGGATACCATCTTTGGACTGGCATCCGTCACCAAATCCTTTACCTGCCTAGCGGTCTTGCAGCTGGCGCAACAGGGAAAAGTTGACCTGGATGCTCCGGTCAGCCGCTATATTCCCGCTTTTCAAAATGCCCATCGCGAAAAACCGGTGCTGGTTCGCCATCTGATGAGTCATGCCGGTAGCTTCTGGCCGGTAGAACGCAAAACAGTGGAACCACTGGCCCGAAGGATGGGGCTGTGGAACAGCGGCGTCGATCTGGCTTACAGCGCTGCCTTTTCTCAAGCCGCAGTGCAGGAAGTCTGTGCGGACCTGGACGCACAGCAAACACCGCTGGGGGAACCCGGTGAGTATCTCAGCTATTCCAATGACAGTTTCGGCCTTTTATCCGATATTATCCGAACACAGGGCACAGAGGATACCTATGCCGATTATATGAAAAAGCATGTTTTGCAGCCATTGGGTATGAGCCGCAGCGGATGCGGCTTTCTTTTCCCTGCCCGTGATTCCAATGCTGCGATTCTGTACGAAAAGCGCGACGACAAACTGCTGATCACCCGGGATTACCACGATAATGCGTTTGTTATGATGGGCGGAGGCGCCATGAAGTCCACCCTCCGGGATATGGAACGCTATCTTCAGCTTTTTCTGCGCCGGGGAGAACCTTTGCTTTCGCCGGACTCCTTTCGGCGCATGACAGCAGCTTACGTTTCTTACCGGCCTAGTGTTGGCTATGGATATGGACTTTCCGTAGGCCAACTGGCTGGATATCCGGTATACGGACACGGCGGCAGCCTAACGGGCGTGTCCTCCGCCATCAGTTTCTGTCCCGATGCTGGATACGGGGTCGTCGTGCTGTGCAACACCACCGGTGTCCCCGCCACTTCGATTGCCGAAGCCGCTATGCTCTGGTGCCTTGGGAAAAATCCCTGCCCCATAGAACCGAAAGCCTGCGAGCCTTGGGCGCAGGATCTTCAGCGCAGAGCCTGCGGCAGATATGTTTCTGCCGAGGGTGATACCGTTGAAATCACAATGAACAGCACGGATCTGGAGGTTCTTTCCTCCGGCAAACCCCGTCCTTACCGTTTTTCAGAGCCCGGTGTTTTATTCCTTCAGTCCAAAATGACCTGGTCGGATTTGACCTTGTTTCCCAACGCACAGGGAGAAATCTTTGCCGTGCGGTATGGCGGACGGATGCTATCGCGGGTATAAAGTACGCAGCCCCTCTCCCATCCCAAACCGTTTGATGCAAAAAAGGAAGGCTGACGCCTTCCTTTTTTATTGGTTATTTTTGCAAGTTTAACTCAAACCGCTCAAAAAATCCGATCAGATTCCCCTCTTCATCCCGAACCCCTGCATATAATAGCGTTGATTGCGGGCATTTACACCGATGAAAACTTCTTTTCCGTCGCTCTTCATTTTTTCATAGGCCACTTTGATCCGCTCCCGGGACACCTCCCGATCGTGACAGTCAAACAGACTTTTTCCAATTAGATCTCGGTACCCCCTTTCCTGATAGTAATGATATTGGGCATACCGGTTCAAGTAGCGGATGATATAATCATTATCTACAAATACAATTGGATAAGGATAACTGTCCAAAATTCCTTTTAAAATCATCTTTTCGTCTATTGTTGCATTTTCTCCTTTTTTCCGGAAATGAGAAGCCGAAAGCAGAATTCTGCTTTCGGCTCTTTTCTGTTTATTTGTAGTAGTCCACCGCACCTTGGAAAATCAGGTTTTGCAGCATCTTATCCGGGACGTTTTTATACAGATTTTCACCGTAACGCTCCGAATGGCCCATTTTGCCGAATACACGACCATCCGGCGAGGTGATTCCCTCAATGGCCTGAACCGAATTGTTGGGATTAAAGCGGATATTCGAAGTGGGATTACCTTCTAAATCTACATACTGGGTGGCGATCTGACCATTCTGCGCCAGCTTTTGCACCAACGCCTCATCCGCCACAAACCGGCCCTCTCCGTGGGAAATCGCCACGGTATGGATATCTCCTACCTTGCTGTGCATCAGCCACGGGGACTTGTTGGAAGCGACCCGTGTGCGCACCAGCATGGACTGATGGCGGCCGATGGTATTAAAGGTCAAGGTCGGGCAGCTGCCGTCGGTATCGATGATCTCGCCGAAAGGAACCAGACCCAGCTTAATCAGCGCCTGGAATCCGTTGCAGATACCGCACATCAAACCATCGCGGTTCTTTAACAGCTCATGCACCTGCTCCTTGATCTGCGGATTGCGGAAGAATGCCGTGATGAACTTGCCGGATCCCTCCGGTTCGTCGCCGCCGGAAAATCCACCGGGAATCGCAATGATCTGGCTTTGGGCAATGGCTTTTTCAAACGCCTCCACCGATTCCTCAATGTCTTGCGGCGTTAAATTGCGCACAACAAAGATTTCTGCTTCAGCGCCGGCCCGCTCAAAGGCCCGCGCCGTATCGTACTCACAGTTGGTTCCGGGGAATACGGGAATCAGCACATGGGGTTTCACGATTTTTGCCGACGCTTTTGCCGGAGCGGCGCAAGCGTAAGAGAAAGTCTGAACCGGTTTCTCTTCTTCGCGGCTTAAATACGGGAACACAGGCTGCAGTTTGTCCTCATAGGTCTTCTGCAGTTTGTCCATGTTCACAGTAGCCGACGGCGTTTGCAGTGCATAGCCTTTTGCGGTGCGGCCCACCAGGATAGCAGACCCGGGCAGATCTACCGGCCCATCTAACTCACACAAAAACGCGCCGTAACACTGTTCAAACAGTTCGTTTTCATTGAAAGATTCGTCCAGCTCGAAGCCGATGTGGTTGCCCAGCATCATCTTCATGACGCCTTCCGCCGCGCCGCCGGCACCCAGCGTCCAGCAGGACAGCACCCGGCCTTTGGAAATCAGGTTTTCCATCTGCTCAAACACAGCTTTTACGCTGCCGAAATCCGGCAGGCCGTTGGGATAATAAAAGGGCTTCATCAAGTAAACCGGATGATCCACACCCTTAAACTCTGTGGAAACAATGCGGTCGGCCTTCGCCGTGGATACCGCGAAAGAAACCAGCGTCGGCGGAACGTCGATATCCTCAAAGGTGCCGGACATGGAGTCTTTCCCGCCGATGGAACCGATTTCCAGCTCCAGCTGCGCTTTCAGCGCGCCCAAAAGTGCCGCAAAAGGCTTGCCCCAGCGCTCGGGATCGTTTTGGGTGCGCTCGAAATACTCCTGAAACGTCAACCAACAGTTTTTAGCGCTGCCGCCAGCGGCTACAACTTTCGCCACCGACTCGATAACCGCCATCATGGCCCCGTGGTACGGGCTGCGGCTGGACAGATACGGGTCAAAGCCCCATCCCATCAAAGAACAGGTGGTGGTTTCGCCGCCCAGCACCGGGATCTTGGCCGCCATGGCCTGAGACGGGGTCAGCTGCCATTTGCCGCCGAAAGGCATCAGCACCGTTCCGGCACCAATGGTGGAGTCGAACCGTTCCACCAGCCCTTTTTGCGAGCAGATATTCAGATCGTCCGCCAGTTTTTCCATCCGGCCTGCAAAATCCAGATACTCCAGCGTTGCCGCTTCCGGCTGCGGCTGCAGCACTGCGACGGTGGTAAATTTCTTCGCGCCGTTGGAGTTGAGGAATTCTCTGGATAAATCTACGATGGTGCGGCCGTCCAATTCCATCACCAGACGAGGCTGTTCGGTCACTTCGGCCACAACGGTAGATTCCAGGTTCTCGGTAGAAGCCAGCGCGCGGAATGTTTCCGCGTCCTCTTTGGCTACAACCACCGCCATACGCTCCTGGGATTCGCTGATGGCCAGCTCGGTGCCGTCCAGACCCTCGTATTTTTTCGGAACCTTGCTCAAATCAATATGCAGTCCGTCGGCCAGCTCGCCGATGGCAACCGATACGCCGCCGGCGCCGAAGTCGTTGCAGCGCTTGATCAGGCGGGTCGCTTTGGGATTGCGGAACAGACGCTGAAGCTTGCGCTCTTCCGGCGCGTTGCCCTTCTGCACCTCGGCGCCGCAGCTTTCCAGCGACTCCAGCGTGTGGGATTTGGAGGATCCGGTTGCGCCGCCGCAGCCGTCACGCCCGGTACGTCCGCCCAGCAGGATAACTACATCGGACGGCGCAGGACGTTCCCGAATCACGTTTTCCTGCGGAGCCGCGCCTACTACCGCGCCGATTTCCATGCGCTTTGCCACATATCCCGGATGGTAGATTTCGGTTACATGCCCAGTAGCCAGACCAATCTGGTTGCCATAGGAGCTGTATCCTGCCGCTGCGGTGGTTACAATTTTTCTCTGGGGCAGCTTGCCTTTCATGGTCTGATCCACCGGCAGCAGCGGATCCGCCGCGCCGGTCACGCGCATGGCCTGATAAACATAGCTGCGGCCGGACAGCGGGTCGCGGATGGCTCCGCCCAGGCAGGTAGCCGCGCCGCCGAAAGGCTCGATTTCGGTAGGGTGGTTGTGGGTCTCGTTTTTAAACATCAAAAGCCAATCCTGCTCTTCGCCGTCTACGTCCACCTTGATTTTAACCGAGCAGGCATTGATCTCTTCCGACTCGTCCAGATCGTGCATTTTTCCGGCGGCTTTGAGCACCTTGGTGCCGATGGTGGCAAGATCCATCAACGTTACCGGCTTGTCGCTGCGGCCGGCATACAGCTTTTTGCGCAGCTCCAGATAATTTTCGTAGGTCTCTTTGATATACTCCGGCTGGATATCCGCGTCTTCAATAATGGTGCTGAAAGTGGTGTGCCGGCAATGGTCGGACCAGTAGGTGTCGATCATGCGGATTTCGGTGATAGTGGGGCAGCGTTTTTCCTCGTCCTTAAAATACTGCTGGCAGAATTTGATGTCATCTAAATCCATGGCCAGGCCGTATTGCTTGATAAAATCCGCCAGGCCCTGCTCGTCCAGTTCGTTAAAGCCGTCCAGCACTGCAACCGGATCCGGTTTTGCATAGTTTTGCTTGATGGTAGCCGGTTTTTCCATGGCTGCTTCTCTGGCTTCTACCGGGTTAATCAAAGTCTCTTTGATTTTATGCTTTTCCTCATCGGAAAGTTTGCCCTTGATGTAATACACCCTTGCGGTTTTTACTTCCGGGCGCTCTTTACAGGTGGACAGCTGGATGCACTGGGCGCAGGAATCGGCCCGCTGATCAAACTGGCCGGGCAGATATTCCACTGCCAACACCCATTCGTCTGCTGCCGGTACCGGGGCGGTTTCCTCGTAAACGTCGTCTACCTGCGGCTCGGACAGGATGGTTTTCTGCGCCATCTTATAGTCGGCCTCTTCGATATTTTCAATATCGTAGCGGTTGAGCACCCGCACGCCCGTAATCTCCTCGGTGCGAAGCGCGGTGCGCAGATCGCTCAGCACCCCGGCCGCTTCAACGGCAAAGGGCGTTTTCTTTTCTACAAAACAACGATAAACTGCCATATTCTCTCTCCTATTTTTTGCCGATGTCGGTACGGTAATGGACCTTTTCGAAGGTGACCTCTTTCACCGCGTCATACGCTTTCTCCAGCGCCTGCGGCAGATTGTCTCCCAGTCCGGTCACGCCCAGCACCCGGCCGCCGGCGGTTAAAAATTTTCCGTCCTGCTTTTTGGTGCCCGCATGATAGACGATCACGCCGGGATGTCCGCCGTCTTCATCCAGCCCCTCAATGGGGAAGCCGGTCTCGTATTTTTTCGGATAGCCGCCGCTGGCCAGCACCACGCAGGCCGCCGCGCCGGTCGACCACTGGATATCCAGCTCGCTTAAGCGCTCGTCGCGCACCGCACGCATAATGGTGAACAGGTCGGTTTTTAAAAGCGGCAGCACCACCTGCGTTTCCGGATCGCCAAACCGGCAGTTGTATTCGATCACTTTCGGGCCCTGTTCGGTCAAAATCAGGCCGAAGTACAAGCATCCTTTAAAGGGGCAGCCCTCTTTTTTCATCGCTTCCACGGTGGGCAGGAAGATTTCTTCCATGCAGCGTTTGGCCACGTCCGCCGTATAGTAGGGGCTGGGGGCAATGGTACCCATACCGCCGGTGTTGGGTCCCTCGTCGTTATCGTAAGCTCGCTTATGATCCATGGATGACACCATGGGCGACACCGTATGGGAATCGGTAAAGGCCAGCACCGACACCTCTTTGCCGGTCAAAAACTCCTCTACTACCACCTGGTTGCCGCTTTTGCCGAAGATTTTATCCTCCATAATGGAGTGAACGGCACCTTTGGCCTCTTCCAGATTCTTGGCAATGACCACGCCTTTGCCCAGCGCCAGTCCATCAGCCTTAATGACCGCCGGGAAACAGTTCTCCCGCTCGATATATTCCACTACTTTGCCAGGATCGTCGAACACCTCATATTTTGCGGTGGGAATGCCGTATTTTTTCATCAGGTTTTTGGCAAACACCTTACTGCCCTCGATCTGGGCCGCTTTTTTGCTGGGGCCGAAAGCGGGGATCCCTGCTTCTTCCATTGCGTCGGCCATTCCCAGCACCAGTGGATCATCCGGGGTGACCACTGCGAAATCGATGCCCTCTTTTTTCGCAAAGGCAACCATGCCCTCCGCATCGGTTGCTTTTATATCCACCGGCGTGGCCTGCACGCTGATGCCGCCGTTGCCCGGCGCACAGTAAATGCGTTCGATCTCCGGGTTTTCTGCCAGCTTTTTAACCACTGCGTGCTCCCGGCCGCCGGAACCAACTACTAAAACTTTCATGCTGCTTCCTCCCGCCGATTAGTGATGGAACAGACGAATACCGGTGAACGCCATGGCAATTGCGTATTTGTTGCAGGTATCGATTACATGATCGTCCCGGATAGAACCGCCGGGTTGCGCGATGTAAGCTACGCCGCTCTTATGCGCCCGCTCGATGTTGTCGCCAAAGGGGAAGAACGCGTCAGAGCCCAGAGATACGCCGGTCATGGTGTCCAGCCAGGCACGTTTTTCCTCCCGGGTCATCGGCTCGGGCTTTTCGGTAAAGAACTGCTCCCAAACGCCGTCGGCCAGCACGTCCATATAATCGTCGGAAATGTATACGTCGATGGTGTTGTCCCGGTCGGCCCGGCGGATTTTTTCTTTAAAAGGCAGCTCCAGCACTTTTTTGTGCTGCCGCAGATACCAGACATCCGCTTTGTTGCCTGCCAGTCTGGTGCAGTGAATACGGGACTGCTGTCCGGCTCCTACGCCGATGACCTGTCCACCCTTGGTGTAGCAAACCGAGTTGGACTGGGTGTATTTGAGGGTAATCAAAGAAATCACCAGGTCGATTTTGGCTTCTTCCGGTAAATTCTTATTTTCAGTTACTATATTTTTAAGCATTTCGCTGTCGATTTTCAAATCATTGCGGCCCTGCTCAAAGGTCACACCGTAAACCTGCTTGTGCTCGATTTTGGCAGGCACATAATTGGAATCTATTTTGATGACGTTGTAGGTTCCCTTGCGTTTAGATTTGAGAATCTCCAGCGCCTCATCCGTGTAGCCGGGAGCGATTACGCCGTCGGACACTTCCTTGTGGATCAAATTCGCAGTGTCGGCGTCACAAGTATCGGAAAGGGCGATAAAGTCACCGTAAGAACTCATGCGGTCGGCGCCGCGGGCACGGGCGTAGGCGCAGGCCAGCGCAGACAGCGGCTGATCGCCAGTAAAGTAAATCTTCCGCAATACGTCGGTCAAGGGCAGGCCAACCGCCGCGCCTGCGGGGCTGACGTGCTTAAACGACGCTGCCGCCGGCAAGCCGATGGCTTCTTTCAATTCTTTTACCAGCTGCCAGCTGTTAAAAGCGTCTAAAAAGTTAATGTATCCCGGTCTGCCGTTGAGCACCTCAATGGGCAGCTCGCTGCCATCAGCCATGAAAATACGGGAAGGCTTTTGATTGGGATTACAGCCGTATTTTAACTCCAGTTCCTTCGCCATGGTTCTGCCTCCTTATTTATTCTTATTATAAATCTTTGTCTCGGTTTTGCCAGTGGCCAAATCAATGGAGCGGACAAAAAGCGAAACCTTGTTGTCTTCGTTTAACGCATTCCACAGCTTTTCGCCGAATGCTTCAAATCCGTCTTCCATATTCACGCGCACCGGCTCGCCCTCGAAAGAGGGAATGGGATTTCCGTTTTCCCGGTAGGTGTGGATGACATGGCCCTGGCCGGGCAGTGCGTCGGTGTAGTCAAAGAAAAAGCGATGCACCGCGTCCGGGTTGCCGTCGGCACTCTTCAAAATAGAAAGCTGATAGCCCGCGCCGCAAACGGTGCCGGAAATACGGGGAGTAAAGTTGGGGCCATCCGGTTCAAAGGTCCGGGTGCGAAGAGCATCCTCAAAGCTCATGCCCTTAGCCATAAAATCATAGATGGTGTCCGTCTGATCGCCGTTGGTCACAATGGTGCTTTTGCCCAGCACCCGAACCGGCGAGTAAATGATCAGCGAAGGATCGGACAATTTAGCCGGATCAAACGCCTCTGTCCGGATTCCTTCCCCCTCGGTGACAAAAACCCGGTTGCGGCTGTTTTCACTGCGTCCCATGATAAAGTATCCAATCAGCATATGGCGTTCGTCTGCCGACCGTCCCAGCACGATTCCACGTCCGGGATATTCGTTGCCCGAAAGATATTCGTACAAGTTCATCGCTTTCATCCCATTTGCCCCTTTCCAAAGCGTATAAAAAATCATAAAGTACAAATTGTATTTGTTAATTTCCTGTTTCCGCGTCCAGCTGCTCGCACAGCATTGCTACCGCCTGCGGTAGCAGCTTCCACTCCGCCTGCTCCATAACCCGGCGCTGCAAAACCTCCGGCGTATCGCCGGGCAGCACCTCCACAGCCTTTTGCAGCAGGATCCGTCCGCCGTCAGGGATTTCGTTAACCAGATGAACCGTTGCGCCAGTGACCTTTACCCCGTAATCCAGCGCCGCCTGATGGACCCGCAGTCCATAAAATCCGGCACCGCAGAAAGACGGAATCAGTGACGGGTGGATGTTGAGGATTCTCTCCGGATATGCTTCGATCACCGGTTTGCCCAGGATGCTTAAAAATCCTGCCAGCACCACCAGTTCAATGCCGCGGCTTTGCAGCGTTTCCACCACCGCCCGGTCATAATCCGCCGGATCGACAAAGCTTTTCCGGCTCACCACCACCGATTCGATCCCTGCGTTTTTCGCCCGTTCCAGCGCATACGCTTTCTGGTTGGACGCCATCACCAGTGCGATCTCCCCATTGGGGAACGCCCCGGCCTTCTGCGCGTCGATCAGCGCCTGCAGATTGGTTCCGCCGCCGGAAACCAAAACCGCAATTTTGATCATACCCTCACCCCCTTACCGAAAGGAAACAGTATGCTCGCCTTTTTGAATCTCGCCGATCACTTTAGCCTTTTCCCCACAGGCGCAGAGAATCTCCACCGCTTTGTCCGCGTCTTCTTTTTTGACGACAACGCACATGCCGATGCCCATGTTGAAGGTGTTGAACATATCCCGCTCCGGAATATTGCCAACCTCCTGAATCAGCTGGAAGATCGGCAGTACATCCACCGCATCCCGGTCGATAACAGCCTGGAATCCCTCTGGAATCGCCCGCGGAATGTTTTCATAGAATCCGCCTCCGGTGATGTGGGAAATGGATTTGACCTTTACTTGTTCCAGCAGCCGAAGGATCGGTTTTACATAAATCCGCGTAGGGGTCAACAGCGCCTCACCCAGCGGTTTGCCCAGCCGGTCGGCATAAGCGCCCAGGTCGCTGTGTTCCACATCAAACACCTTGCGCACCAGGCTGAAGCCGTTGGAATGGACGCCGGAAGACGCCAGTCCGATGATCACGTCTCCTTCTGCAATGGTATTCATGTCCAGGATTTTGGATTTGTCCACCGCGCCAACCGAGAATCCCGCCAGGTCATATTCGTCTTCTGGATAAAAGCCGGGCATTTCAGCGGTCTCGCCGCCCACCAGGGCGCAGCCCGCCTGTACGCAGCCTTCCGCTACGCCGGAAACAATCTGTGCTACTTTTTCCGGATAGTTTTTGCCCACCGCCACATAGTCCAAAAAGACCAGCGGCTTGGCCCCGGCACAGATGATATCATTGACGCACATGGCCACACAGTCAATGCCTACCGTGTCATGCTTATTCAAAAGAAAAGCCAGTTTCAGCTTGGTTCCCACGCCATCGGTACCGGAAACCAGCACCGGTTTTTCCATGCCGGTCAGATCCAGTTCAAACAACCCGCCGAATCCGCCGATGCCGGAAAGGCTGCCTGCGGTTTGAGTACGGGCCACATGGGCTTTCATCAATTCCACCGCCTTGTATCCGGCAGTTACATCCACGCCTGCGGCCTTATAGCTGTCGCTAAAGCTCTTTTCCATAAAATCAATACGCTCCATTCTGTTTGCGCCGCAGAAAAAGCGGCGGTATTATAATCCATTACAGGCAAAGCGGCAAACAAGTACAAACCCGCCATTGCAGCAGACTGTTTCGCCTTCTGCCCAAGCCGCAGGGGCGGCCTTTTCTCATGCTTTTTTGATCTTCTGTTCAAACTTGGATTTGTCCATTTCCTTCGGCGTGACTGCCGGATATTCCCCGGTAAAACAGCCGCAGCAAAAGTCGCAGCGGGCGCCGTCGGCAATATGACGGACACCCTCTACACTCAGATATCCCAGCGAATCTGCGCCAATCACCCGGCAGATCTCCTGTTCACTCATCTGGCAGGCAATCAGGTTTTCCTTGGAGTCGATGTCGGTGCCGTAATAGCAGGGGCTGATAAACGGCGGGGCTGATACCCGTACATGAACCTCGGCAGCTCCTGCGTCCCGCAAAAGGGTCACGATCCGGGCGCTGGTGGTGCCGCGGACAATGGAATCGTCTACCATTATTACCCGCTTGCCTTTGACCACCGACGCCAGCGCATTGAGCTTGATGCGCACCGAGTTTTCCCGCTGTCCCTGCTCCGGCTGGATAAACGTCCGGGCGATATAGCGGTTTTTTACAAACCCCATACCATATGGAATCCCCGATTCCTGAGCGTATCCCAGCGCTGCATCCAACCCGGAATCCGGTACACCGATGACCACATCCGCTTCCACCGGATGCTCTTTGGCCAAAAAGCGACCCGCCTGGCAGCGTGCCTCATGAACGGATTTCCCCTCGATTACCGAGTCAGACCGGGCGAAATAAACAAATTCAAATACGCAAGTGTGGGCCTTTCCTTTACAATGGGTGCGAATACTGCGCACCCCGTTTTCATCCACTACTACGATTTCTCCCGCTTCTACATCCCGGACAAATACCGCTCCGATGCTGTCCAGCGCACAGGTTTCGGAAGCAAAAACAATCTGGCCCTCCGGCAGACGGCCCATGCACAGCGGCCGAAAGCCGGTAGCATCCCGGGCAGCGATGAGTTTTTGCGGTGACATAATCACCAGGCTGTACGCGCCCTCCAGCTGAAACATAGCCTGCTCCACCGCCTTTTCAATGGACGGTGCGTTCAGCCTTTCCCGGGTAATGATATAGGAGATGACTTCCGAATCGTTGGTTGTGTGGAAGATGGCACCGGACAATTCCAGCTGACGCCGCAATTCCGCCGCGTTGGTCAAATTGCCGTTGTGGGCCAGAGCCATCTGCCCCTTCACATGGCGTACTACCAGCGGCTGCGCATTTGCCCGACTGACCGCGCCAGTGGTAGAATATCGGGTATGCCCCACTGCAATCTGTCCCCGTCCCAGGGCCGTCAAATGCTCCTTGGTAAACACGTCTCGCACCAGGCCCAGATCCTTATGGACACTGATTACTCCGCTGTCGTTGACCGCAATGCCGCAGCTCTCCTGTCCCCGGTGCTGCAAAGCGAATAGCGCATAGTAGGCGTTTGCCGCCACATCACTCCTGCTTTCTTTGTCATAGATGCCAAAAACGCCGCATTCCTCATGAATTTCGTTTTGCATACTTCTTTCTCCCGAACTGTGAGCAGGGCCGGCATTGCCCGGCCCTGCCAGTCTGTATCCTCTGTTTGGATTACTCGCCCAACAGGCGCTTCATGATTTCATGATATGCGCCCTCCACATTACCCAGATCTCTGCGGAAACGGTCTTTGTCCAGCTTTTCACCGGTATTGCTGTCCCAGAAACGGCAGGTATCCGGAGAAATCTCGTCCGCCAGGATGATGGTGCCGTCGGGGGTTTTTCCGAACTCAATCTTGTAGTCGATCAGTTCAATGTTCAGATCCTTCAGGTAATCACTTAACAGCTTGTTGATTTTAAAGGAATACTCCGCAATCAGATCCAATTCTTCTTTGGTCGCAATACCCATGGCATAGATATGATAGTCGTTGACCAGCGGATCACCCAGCGCATCGTCTTTATAGCAGTATTCCAGTACGGTATGTTTCAATTTAGTGCCTTCTTCCAGACCCAGCCGTTTGGACAGGGAGCCGGCGGCGATGTTGCGGATGATTACCTCCAGCGGAATGATGGTCACTTTTTTTACCACAGTTTCCCGGTCGGAGATTTCCTCTACCAGATGGGTGGGAATCCCGTTTTCCTCCAGCATTTTCATCAAATGGTTAGACACCCGGTTGTTGATGATACCTTTGCCTTCGATAGTACCTTTTTTCAGGCCGTTAAAGGCGGTGGCGTCGTCTTTATAGTCCACAATATACAGGTTGGGGTCGTCGGTTTTGAATACTTTTTTGGCCTTTCCTTCATACAACTGTTCCAGCTTTTTCATAAGTAATCTCCTCCATATTGCAATAATTGCCTTTCGGCATTTTCATCATCCGTTTGGTCCGCTTTTTTAAAGCGCCGCCGCTTCCGCCTGCAGCTTTTTGTCTTTTTCCAGCACCTGCCGCGCCATTTCCTGTTTCTGGGCTTCCAGCTTGTCCGCCAGCGCCGGCTCTGAAACCGCCAGGATCTGCGCAGCCAAAAGCGCCGCATTGTCCGCCCCGTCAATGGCAACTGTAGCAACCGGCACCCCTTTTGGCATCTGTACGGTGGCCAGCAACGCATCCATTCCATCCAATACCGATGCTTTCATCGGCACGCCAATCACCGGCAAAGTTGTGTGCCCTGCCAAAACTCCAGCCAAATGGGCCGCTTTTCCGGCGGCGGCAATGATCACGCCAAAGCCGTTTTGCCGGGCCGAAGAGGCAAATGCTCCCGCTTCCGCCGGCGTCCTGTGGGCGGAAAGCACATGTGCTTCCACTGGGATTCCCATATCCTTGAGTGACTTGACTGCGTTTTTCATCACCGGAAAATCGCTGTCACTACCCATGATAACCGCAACTTTTTTCATTTTGACCCATCCTTTCTAAAAAAAGAAAGCAGCCCGTGGACCGGCCACAGGCTGCACTTATTTTGTTTGAGAGGATGCACTGCTCCCGCTGCAAAGACCCAGATGGCCACACTTACCCCTGAAAATCCGGAAAAACGCCAAAACACATCCAGAATTTTCCTGTTTATTTCCTGCCAGCAGTGCCGCCCCGCCTGTCGCCATCGCTTGCATCCTCCTTGCCCTTTTGATCGGACCGCTTCCAAACGGACGCTGTCCCCAGCCAGCAGAGGCTCTGTTTCCATAGTATACGAAAATCATCAAAAAGTAAAGTCCATCCAAAAAAATCGTCGAAGAATGCAACTTTCCAAGCCGGTAATCCTGCTGGTTTGTATACTCTGTCCCCGCCCGGCAAACACTTCTTATGCAAGTATCTGCGCCAGTGTGTCTGCTACCCGATCGATCTCCTTTTTCCCCACCCAGTAATGGGTTACAAAGCGGTATTTTCCATCCTCGAGGCCGTTGATCAAAATCCCTTTTTCCCGCATAGCCGCCGGAAACGCCTGATGGTCAAATCCAGGCTTGTCGATGGTAAAAAAGATCATACTGATCTGCACCGCATCCATATCCACTGTCACACTGGGCAGCGCCTCCAGCTTTTGAGCAAAATATCTGGCGTTTTCGTGATCCTCTTTCACTCGTTTGGACATCTTTTCAATGGCGATGATCCCGGCCGCAGCCAAAATGCCGCACTGGCGCATTCCGCCGCCTAAAATCTTCCGGTTTTTCCTGGCCCGTGCGATAAAATCCGCGTCGCCGCATACCATGGATCCGACCGGCGCACACAGCCCCTTGGACAGGCAGAACATTACGCTGTCCCCATATTGGGCAATTTTTCTTGCCTCAACGCCCAGCGCCGTCGCCGCGTTGAAAATCCTGGCGCCGTCCAGATGAACCGGCAGCCCGTGCCGGTGCGCCGCCTCATAAACCTCTTTCATCTTTTCCAGCGGCATTACCCTGCCGTTGGAAAGAGCGTTTTCCATCTCTACCAGGCCGGTCCGGGGCATATGGATATCGTCCGGCCTTACCGCCCGCTCCACCGCTTCGGCCGTCAGCTGATCGTCATCGCTTTTTACCGTCCGCAGGCAAACCCCCGAAAGTACCGCCGTCGCCCCCACTTCATGAATCACGATATGGGCGTTTTCGCTGCAGATTACCTCGTCCCCCCGGCGGGTGTGAGTCATGATAGCAACCTGATTTCCCATTGTACCGGAGGGGACAAACATCGCTGCTTCCTTTCCCAGTGTTTTTGCCGCCAGTTCCTCCAAACGCCGTACAGTGGGGTCGTCGCCATATACATCGTCTCCCACCGGTGCGGCGGCCATGGCCTTCCGCATTTCGTCAGTAGGATGCGTAACGGTATCGCTTCTCAAATCGATAAAATCCATCCGGATTCCTCCCTTTTCTGTTTTTCCCTAATTTCATCCCCGGCGCTGCCGCACTTGTTTGGCATCCCTTTTTATCTGTTTTCGCCGGAGGTTTGCGCCTTTGATTTTTATTCTACCGTCTTCCGCCCGCTTGTCAATCAGCTCCTTGTAATATTTTGTTAGAAAAGTCCGAATTTTCCCAAAAAAGATTCCAGACAACGGCAGAAAATGCTATAATGACCGTACAAAACACTTTTATTTGCGGATTTGTTTGCCCGCCGGCCAAGTTTCGGCTTGCCTTGCGGATTCCGAATCCGGAATATCATCAGGAGAACAAAACATGTCAACACAGCGAAAAAATGACCTACTTCGGCAGGGAAGTATTTTGGCCGTTGCCGGAATTTTGGTACGGCTGATCGGTATTTTGTACCGGATTCCCATGTCCAATCTGCTGGGCGATGTGGGCAACGGCATTTATTCTGTCGCCTACGGTATTTACGGCGTCACCCTGACACTGGCTTCCAGCAGTCTGCCGCTGGCAGTCTCCAAGCTGATTGCCCAGCGCTCCATTCAAAAACAGCATCAAAACGCTTACCGCCTGTTTCGCATCGCGCTGATCTTTGCTTTGATCGTCGGTGCGGCCGCAGCACTTTTTCTCTTTTTCGGCGCAGATTTTTTAGAAAAGCTCTACGCACGGGAAGGGCTGGCAAAACCGCTTCATATTATAGCTCCCACCGTTCTGGTCATGTCGGGGCTGGGGATTCTCCGCGGCTTTTTCCAGGGAAAAAACACCATGATTCCCACTGCGGTTTCCCAACTACTGGAGCAAATCGTAAATGCCGTCGTCAGTATCGCAGCGATTTCCTGGATGATGAAAACCTACGCCCAGTCGCAGCAGCAGGCGGCCTACGGCGCAGCAGGCGGTGTGATGGGAACGTTGGCAGGTGCGCTGACTGCCCTTGTTTTTCTGATTTTTATTTTCTTCCTCTGTCGTCCCCATCTTCACCGGCAGTTGCAAAGCGACCCTTACGGCGTTACCGAATCCCCGCAGGATATCATGAAAGCGCTGATGATTACCGTCATCCCGGTTATCCTGAGCCAGACAGTTTATCAGATCGGGTTTACCTTGGACGACCTGATGTTTGGCAATTTAATGGCCGCAAAAGGGGTTGACAACACTACAATAAGTTCTTTTCAGGGTGTTTTTAACTCTCAGTATAATATTTTAATCAATGCTCCAGTCGCAGTGGCCACTGCCATGGCCTCGTCCACCATTCCCAGCATTGCTGCCTCTACCGTCTCCGGCAATCAAAAGGAGATTCACAGAAAAGTGCGCGGGGTTGTCAAATTCAATATGGCAGTCGCCATTCCAGCCGCTGTGGGTTTGGCTGTGTTGGCCCGTCCGATTTTAACGCTGCTGTTTCCTTCTCTGACAACCTATCGGGATCTTGCCGCCAACCTGCTGGTCTACGGCTCCTCCGCAGTGGTGTTCTTCGCCCTTTCCACCATCACCAGCGCTGTGCTGCAAAGCGTAAACCAGATGCGGACGCCGGTAATTCATGGTGCCCTTTCCATGGTGCTGCATGTAATGCTTCTGTACCTGCTGCTTCGTTTCACCGACCTTGGCATTTATGGGCTGATCATCGGTAATGTAACCTTCCCGATGGTGATCTGCGCGTTAAACTGGCGTTCGGTGGGCGCTGCTCTTTCCTATCGACAGGAAGTGGGGAAAACCTTTCTCATCCCCCTGATTGCTTCGCTCGTTATGGGCCTGCTGGCCCGCGGCACCTACTCTATCCTTTTCTCCCTGACCGATCGCAATACGCTCAGTACTGCCGTCGCCATCCTGATCGCCGTATTATCCTACGGTTTTTGTTTGCTGCGGTTTCACTGTTTTTCCCGTCAGGAACTGTACGATCTCCCCTTTGGCAGTCGGATCGTCCGCTTGGCTGGGCGGCTGCATCTGCTGCCTTGACCATATCTAAAAATGTGTCCCACCAAAAAGGGACGGGTTATGCCGTCTCTTTTTGGTGGGATTTTCAGCAATAAAAATTTTTCTGTTTATATCACAGGGAATTATAAACCGTAACAATTCGATTCCAAGTAATCCGTCCGATAATGCCGTCCACCGTTAATCCAAACAGCCGTTGAAAAGTACGTACCGCATTGGCGGTGGCATTTCCGTAAATTCCGTCGGCCACTAACGCCGGAATACCCGTATAAATCCGCCCAATGGCGTTGAGATAATTTTGCATGATCCTCACATTTTCCCCGCGGGATCCTACCCGCAGCAATTCTCCCGGATAAACCGGCGGCCCACTGGCCCCGGCATTGATATCTCCCTCCAGATTGTTGTAAACGCTTTGCAACTGCCGCCAGGTCATCGGCCCGACAATGCCGTCCGCCGTCAAATTAAAGGTGTTTTGAAAAGCCTTTACCGCATTTTCGGTAGCCGTCCCAAAAATGCCGTCCACAGCGGAAATGACCGGAATGCTTTCATAAAAACGCCCTGCGGCCCGAAGCCATACCTGCAGCTGCTCCACCGATTCCCCTGTGGAACCAATCCTTAACGGATATCCCGGATACTCCCCGGCTACCGGTGCAAGTATGCTCCCTTCGGAAGAAAGCTCTGCTAACTTGGTCACCGCCACATAGATGTAGGAAATTTTGTACCAGGTTGCTTTTCCCACAATACCATCCGGGGTCAGGTTAAAAATCCGCTGAAATGTCCGAACCGCACTTTGCGTTGCACTGCCAAATTGGCCGTCCACCGTCAGCTGGGGGATAGCGGGATAGTTTCGCCGGATCCGGTTGAGCTGTTGCTGCATCACCCGCACAGCGCTGCCAATGGACCCCAGCCGCAGCGGACTTCCTGGATAGGATTGCGGCGTGCCGGAAATCTCCGGCGCTTGCACTAGGGAGATGTCATATCCATAGTAATACTGTAAAATCCCCAAAGGCGTGTAGCCTTGATTGGCCAGTGTTACCGTCCCCCATTGCTTTAGCCCCGGACAGGTTACCTGCCTGCCATCACAATACTCTGCGTAGAATGGCTCTGTAAAATTACTTTTTTGAATGTAAGTATCAAAAATTTCGTCTACAATTTTGCTGATGTTGGTAAAAATATCCCGATTGTTTACAAACGCCTGATCGTATGAGGTAGAGCTGGTAATATCAAAATTATATCCCCGGCTCCGATACCATTCGGTGAAAATACGGTTGAGTGTCAGTGAAATCTGGCAGTAGATATTGGCTCTCAGCGCATTTTCCGGCCAGGTCGGATAAATTTCGCTGGATGCGACATTTTTGATGTAGTTGCGAAAGCTCACGGTTACATTGGCTGCCGAGGCGCTAGGCCTACCCAGATGAACGGTCACATACTGGGGTATGACCACTCTCGCGAGAATTCGCGCGGTTGAATATTCCGTCAGATTTGGCTGCGGCGGACCTGCAAGGTTATGCACCGGGATTTGTGAAATCCGTACCTGTGGCTGTCTCTCCTGGGTCGGCACCATTTCCACCTGCTGAAGCGCTTCCACTCCGGCAAAAATTTGTACGCCCAGCACTAGCTGAGACTGGTACCCGCTCATCTGCACGATGATATCGTAAGTGCTGTAAGGGATGACTCCCTCGTATGGATTTTGAGACAATTCCGCATCGGGGGCGTTAAGCGTTACCGCCTCCGTCTGACCGGATTCGTCGGCTGTCAATCGGGCAATCGGGGGCCTCCCCGTCTGCCATTCGTTTTCATTATAAATTTCCACCAGCGCACCAGGTAAAGGCAGCGCCTCCCGCGCGATATAAACTTCAACGCGCAATGTTCCTGTGCCCAAAAAAGATTCCTCCCGTCTTTTGGAATGAAGATGCAAGGCTTCTTTTCATAGTATGCGCGCCGTGTCGCCACCGTCACCGCCACAGAAAAAGGGGCGCTTCGAAAGCGCCCCTTTTTTTCAAATCGCTTTTTAATCCCGGATGGCTTCTTTCCATTTGCCGGTACGATACCGCAAAAAGAACAGAATACAGCGTACGCACTGATCGGCACACATGGCCAGACAGGCCGCCTCCAGGCCAAAGTTCAGTACCCGGATTCCGATGACCGTGCCTAAAATCCGCACACCCCACATAGATACCGTAATGATGATAAAGGTCCATTTGGTGTCACCCGCACCGCGCAGCGCACCAGCCAGTACCTGTGCCAGCATCTGCGGAACCTGAATGAACGCGTCGTATTGCAGGCAGATGGTTCCCAACGCAATCACTGCCAAATCCGGGGTAAACATCCGTAAAATCGGTCCTGCGAAAACATAGAGCAGTATGCTCATAAATAGCATGACAACGCTCGCAATTTTTGCCGTTATTTTCACATATTTTTCTGCCAAATCGGGTCGCTTGGCTCCCAGTGACTGACCTACCAGCGTAGTGGCTGCGGTAGAAAACGCAAAACCGGGCATAAAACACATAGATTCCGCTGTCAGATACAGCGAGTTTGCGGCAACCGCCACGGTGCCCAATGTTGCGACGGTACTGGTGGTAATAATACCAGCAGAAGACATGGCAATTCTTTCAAAAGCCGCAGGCAGGCTGATGCGGAAAACCGTTTTTAAAATCGCCCAATCCGGCATATATTGTCCCTTGATGCTCAGCTGCATGGGTCCCTTTTTCAAAAAGAGTACCGCCAGCATAATCAGCGCGCCAATGGTGGCCGATCCGGAAGTAGCTGCCGCCGCTCCCGCTACGCCCCAGCCAGCGCCGATCATGGTGAATTCCATTCTGAACAGCGACATTGTCCTGGTCGGGTAAATGAGCAGAAAGTTGCCGATGACATTGACGATATTCACACCAATGTTGACAAACATCGGCGTTTTGGTATCTCCATATCCCCGCATGATAGAAGTAATGATCATTGACATGGTGCGGAAAATCAACGATGCTGCAATGATTCGGTTATAAACAGCAGCATCCGGCAGAATCTCCGCCTGGGCCCCCATCCAAAGGGGAATTTTTTCCGCCAGCAGCAACAAAAGACACATTAGAGGCAACCCCAGCGCCACAACCACCAAAAGTGCCTGACGCATCAAATCTTTCGCCCGCTGCAGATCCTCCGCTCCGATGGATCGGGAGATCATCGCTGTAAAGCCTACGCCAATGGCCATGATTGTGCCGTTTACCAACATATTCGGCGAGTTGCTGATACTGACCGCCGCAGTGGCGTTAGCTCCCATGGAGCCAACCATGGCTGTGTCGACATAGCTGACCAGCGATACCAAAATCTGTTCGATAAACACCGGCCAGGCAAGCATAACAATGGTGAAGCTTGGCCTGCGGCTTTCATCCACCACGCTTACTTTTTGTGTGCTCAAACCAATCCCTCTTTCAACAGAAACTCATAATGTCCTATGACATATTACAACTTTATTCAGTTTAACACAGAGATTCCGGTTTGAACATAGCATTATTTCATAAATATTTTTCTTCTAACTGTATATTATGAATAAAAAAATGGAGAAAAACGTTTTCGTTTTTGGGATTGCAAAATTTTTCTTTTTGCTGTTTTCTCTCCAAAAACAGCAAATGCCTTGTCAAAATTCCCAAACCGGATTATAATGAGAAAAACAGGAAAGTTAGGTGTAATATCATGTCCTCAAAAGAAAAGGCTCTTTCCATTCTGGCTTATTTCGGACCGCTTTTTCTACTGGCTGTACTGCTTGCTCCTGAGTCCCATTTTGCAAAATATCACGCCAATCAAGGACTGGTTCTTTTTCTTACGGAAGTGGTGGTCAGCGCGGTCATCATGGTCGGCCGGCACATCCCGTTGATCGGATGGACCTTCCAACTATTGAATATCGTGATCGTCGTTCTGTTCTTTCTGGGGTTGAGCCACGCTATCCGGGAAGTGGAGGAACCGCTTCCTTTCATTGGAGAAATCCAGATTTTGAAGTAGCCTTGCGGCAAAAAATTACTTCTTTTCGCTGTAAAAAAGAGCCTTTTTCTGTATAAAAAGGCTCTTTTTTCTTCTATTTTTGCTCAAAAAACATCGCTTTTTGAAACATTTTTCTCCCGTATCTTACCTTTTATCCCCCGCCTGTCTACCCTTCCTGTCCATTTTTTACCGCCCGACGGGTCATCCAAAACATATAAACACCCATGCCGCAAATCAAAACATATCCTATGACACTGTAATGGTCCGGCAGCTGGTGGAACAGGAAAAAGCCCAGAACCGCGGAAAAAATAACCTGTGTATAATCATAAACAGAAATATCCCTTGCCGGCGCATAGGTATATGCCGCCGTAATGGCAAACTGCCCGCCGGCTCCGGCTATCCCCGCCAAAAGCAGAAAAAGAAGCTGCTGCCAAGTCATTGGCTGATAGAAAAACAACAGATATGGCAGCGTTACCAGGCAGGAAAAAGCGGAGAAAAACAGTACGATCAGCGGGCCTTTTTCTCCATTTTCGCCTTTCATGCCCAATTTGCGAACCATGGTATAGGCGACGCCTGCCCCCAATCCCCCCACCAAACCGATCAGCGACGGAATCAAATCCATATTGGAAAACGTAGGCTTAATAATAAATAAGCTCCCAATAAAAGAACCGAGTACGGCTACTACCTGGTAGATCTTCAGATTCTCTTTTAACAGCAAAAAGGAAAACAAAATTGCAAAAAAGGGGGACATTTTATTTAACATCGTTGCATCTGAAAGCACCAAATGATCTACCGCGTAAAAATTGCAAATCACGCCGATGGTCCCTGCTGCGGCACGGATGAACAGCAGCCAGAAATTTTCTTTCTTCCATCGCACCGGCGTTCCGGATTTTTTCAGCACTGCATAGGCACACACCAGCGCGACAATATTGCGGAAAAATGCTTTCTGCATAGCGGGCAGCTCACCGGATGCCCGAACGCTTGCATTCATGATGGCAAAACAGAATGCCGCCGCCAGGATACACAAAATTCCCTTATATCGTTTACTCATTTTTTCTCTCTCCGCATTTACCAGAATCAAAAAATCGAACATATTCACTCTATGCTTTTTCACATCAAATGTCAACGCCTTTTTTGCATAGCACAGCGGTCTTTGTTTGCAAACCTTTCTGATTCGGATTCCGAAATCTTTTACTCTTTGATTTGTGCAGGATGAAACTACGGACAGCAAAGAAAAAACGGATGCAGGTTTCTGCATCCGTTTGGGTATTTATTTCATTATACCAGCTCGATAATCGCCATTTCAGCAGCGTCACCGCGGCGGGGTCCGATTTTGATGATGCGGGTGTAACCGCCGTTTCTCTCTTTATATTTGGGAGAGATTTCATCGAATACTTTTTTCGCCACGGTCTCTTTCGTAATGAAAGAATATACCTGACGTTTCGCATGGAGGCTGTCGTTCTTGCCGATCGTAATGATCTTCTCGGCCATGGAACGAACTTCTTTCGCTCTTGTCACAGTGGTCTCGATCTTGCCGTTTTCCAGCAGATAGGTAACCATGGCTCTGAGCATCGCTTTTCTATGGTCGGTCGTTCTGCCGAGCTTTCTTGCACCTGGCATGGAAATTCACTCCTTTACCTGGAATAGTAAGAATTATTCATCATCGTGGGTGAGGTTGAAGCCCAGTGACTGGAGCTTGGAGATAACCTCTTCCAAAGATTTTTTGCCGAGGTTGCGGACCTTCATCATTTCCTCCTCGGACTTGCTGATCAAATCTTCCACCGTGTTGATGCCTGCACGCTTGAGGCAGTTGAAAGAGCGTACAGACAGGTCAAGTTCTTCAATGGTCATCTCAAGGATCTTTTCTTTTCCGTTATCGTCCTTCTCCACCATAATTTCGGTGTGATAGGCCTCGTCGGAAAGATCAACAAACAAGTTGAGATGTTCGTTGAGGACCTTGGCGCCTAAAGAAACGGCTTCCTTTGCAGAAATTGTACCGTCCGTCCAAACTTCCAGCGTCAGCTTATCATAGTCGGTAATCTGCTCGACACGGGTATTTTCCACGGTGTAGTTTACTTTCAGCACAGGGGTGTAGATACTGTCCACCGGGATCACTCCCAGGACAGACGGGCCGGTTGCCGATTGTATCTGCTTGTTCCGCTCTGCCGGGACATATCCGCGACCGCGGTCCAGGGTCAATTCCATATACAGTTTGGCGCCTGCGCCCAAAGTGGCAATATGCATGCCGGGGTTTAAAATCTCAACCTCCGAGTCGGTGGTGATGGAATCGGCGGTCACTTCACACTCGCCCGCCGCATCGATCACAACGGTTTTGGGGCCGTCACAGAAAAGCTTTGCGGTCAGGTTTTTAATGTTGAGGACGATTTCCGTCACATCTTCCTTCACACCGGGGACAGTCGAAAATTCATGCTGGACGCCGTCAATTTTGATCGACGTAACAGCAACGCCAGGGAGCGAGGAGAGAAGCACGCGCCGCAGGCTGTTGCCCAACGTGGTGCCGAAGCCGCGCTCGAGAGGTTCAACGACGAATTTGCCGTATGTGCCGTCCGGCTTGATTTCAGCCGTCTCAATTCTTGGCTTTTCAATTTCAATCAAAGTAAACCCTCCTTATAGGACAAACATCGGGTTTGTCATGTTGATCGCGTTCCCTTGCCGATTATCTAAAACACGCAATTCCAAAACCAAACGTTCCTGGCTGCCAAAAGATTGCTTTTGGCAGCGCGCGGACCCGATCTTATTTGGAGTACAACTCTACGATCAGATGCTCCTCAACCTCGAGGTCGATATCCTCACGGTTAGGCAGACGAACAATGGACGCTACCATCTGGTCGTTATTCTTGTCGATCCACATAGGAACCGGACGAGCGCCGTTGATCTCAACGATCGATTTCAGTTTTTCGCTGTTTTTGAAGCCATCAGCAACAGCAATCACATCGCCCGCTTTGCAAAGATAAGAGGGAATATTTACTCTCTTGCCGTTTACGGTGAAGTGACGGTGCAGGACCAACTGTCTTGCTTCTTTTCTGGAATTTGCAAAGCCGGCTCTGTAAACGATATTGTCCAGGCGGCTTTCTAAGAAACGCAGCAGGTTTTCACCGGCCATACCGGGTCTTCTCTCTGCCATTTCATAGTAGTGGTAGAACTGGTTCTCAGATACGCCGTAGAAGCGTTTGGTCTTCTGTTTTGCGCGCAGCTGGATGCCATATTCGGAAACTTTTTTGCGGCCCTGGCCATGCTGGCCGGGAACAGCGCCTTTACGGGTTACGATTGCACATTTATCGGAATAGCATCTCTCACCCTTCAGGAACAGCTTTTGGCCTTCTCTTCTGCACAGGCGGCAGGAAGCACCAGTATATCTTGCCATATGGTTATACCTCCTTGATGGTTAGACGCGTCTTCTCTTAGGCGGGCGGCATCCGTTGTGGGGGATCGGAGTCACGTCCTTGATCATGCTGACCTCCAGGCCGGCAGCCTGCAGCGCACGGATCGCAGCTTCACGGCCGGAACCGGGGCCTTTTACATATACTTCAACGGTTTTCAGTCCATGTTCCATCGCAGCTTTGGCAGCGGTTTCCGCAGCCGTCTGCGCGGCAAACGGAGTCGATTTTCTGGAGCCTCTGAAGCCCAGACCGCCGGCGCTTGCCCAGCTGAGCGCATTACCCTGTACATCGGTAATGGTCACGATGGTATTGTTGAAAGTGGACTGGATATGAGCCGCGCCGCGTTCGATATTCTTCTTCTCACGGCGTCTGCGGGTGGCTTTTTTTGTTACAGCTTTTGCCATCTCAGTTATCCCTCCCTGATTACTTCTTCTTGTTGGCGATTGTCTTCTTCGGTCCCTTGCGGGTACGCGCGTTGGTCTTGGTGCGCTGTCCTCTTACGGGCAGGCCTTTTCTGTGACGCAGACCGCGGTAGCATCCGATTTCGGTCAATCTTTTGATGTCGAGAGCGACAGAGCGGCGCAGGTCGCCTTCTACCTGCAAATGCTTGTCAATGTACTCACGCAGCTTGGACACATCGTCCTCGGACATATCTTTTACTCTGATATCAGGATTCACGCCGGTCGCTTTCAAAATGTCAGAAGCGGTTTTACGACCGATGCCATAGATATAGGTCAGTCCGATCTCAATGCGTTTCTCTCTGGGCAAGTCAACACCAGCTATACGAGCCATACTTTTGTTGCACCTCCATTATATCGGTTGCCACATCCGTCCAGCGGCCGCTTAAGCGGCTGGACAGCGTGGTTTTCGCGCCATTAGCCCTGGCGCTGCTTGTGCTTGGGATTGGAGCAAATCACCATAATGCGGCCTTTGCGCTTGATGATTTTGCACTTTTCGCAAATGGGCTTAACGGAAGGTCTGACTTTCATTTTCAAATACCTCCTTGTACCTTTCCGAAACGGAACCTATTTCGAACGCCATGTAATGCGTCCTTTGGTCAGGTCATACGGGGACATTTCAACCGTGACCTTATCACCCGGCAGGATGCGGATGAAATTCATTCTTAATTTGCCGGAAATATGTGCTAAAATGACATGCTTATTCGGCAGTTCCACCTGAAATTGAGCGTTGGGCAAAGCTTCGAGGACTGTACCTTCAATTTCAATGACGTCTTCCTTAGACAAGTAAATACCTCCCTTTGGTACGCGCAGGGCTTATGCGTTTCCTTCTGTCTGCCCCGAGGGGTAATTAAAGGAATGCAGCAGCCGCTTCAATTGATTGTTCGTCGCAAAATTTTCCACCTGGACCTGCGTATTGGTTGTGCGCAGATGCTTGGGGTTTTTCCGCTTCGGCCTTTCCAGCGGTCGCACTTTGCCGTCTGCAATCCAGACAAAGCCATCTTCTATCTTTACAACCAGATAGAACCGCTGGGCATCCCGCCCGGAAATCGATTTTACGACACAGCCTTTTACGATCTCCATGTCCGGCCCCCTTAAGGCGTCGTCAGGATCACCGGCCCTTGCTCGGTGATCGCAATGGTATGCTCAAAATGGGCCGACAGACTGCCGCTTCTGGTTACGACCGTCCAGTCGTTATCCAGAACGCGCACGCCCTCCCCAGCCTGGTTGACCATCGGTTCGATGGCGATGGTCATGCCGGGAACCAGCCGGACGCCATGTCCGGCCCGGCCAAAATTGGGGATCTCCGGATCTTCATGCAGGTTATGGCCCACGCCATGTCCCACATATTGGCGGACAACGGCAAAACCGTTTTGCTCCACCAATGCCTGAACCGCTGCGCCGATATCGCCGACCCGATGGCCGGCCTGCGCCGCCTCAATACCCAGATACAGGCTTTTTTGCGTTACGTCCAGAAGCTTCTTGGCCTCTTCGCCGATCTGCCCCACCGGAAAGGTAAACGCATTGTCTCCGTGGAATCCGCCGATACAGGCGCCCACATCAACGCTGACGATGTCCCCTTCCCGCAGGACCCGCTCCGAAGAGGGAATCCCATGGATCAGTTCGTCGTTCACCGAAATACAGGCCGTCCCGGGGAAGCCGCCGTATCCCAAGAAGGATGGCTTAGCCCCCTGACTGACGATAAAATGATGGAGAATCCGGTCCAGCTCCAGCGTGGTCATCCCCGCCCGGATATGTTCGCCGGCCACCACAAGTGCCTGTGCGGAGATCTGGCAGGCTTTTTTCATCCTCTCCAGCTCCGATTTGTTTTTTAGCTGAATCATACTTACGCCTCCAGCGCTTTGAGCACAAGCGCGCTGGTATCGGCCACTTCCTCCTGGCCTTCAATTACCGTAAGCTTTCCGGCCTTTTTATAATAATCGCACAGAGGCTCAGTGGACTCGTGATAAACTTTCAGGCGTTCCTTTACCGTTTCCGGCTGGTCATCCTTACGAATCACCAATTTGCCGCCGCATTTGTCGCACACTTCCCCTTTGGAGGAAGGCTTGAAATCAATGTGGTAGCTGGCGCCGCAGCTTTCACAGACCCGCCGGCCGGACAAACGCTTTTGAATCGCCTCGTCCGGAACTTCAATATCCAGAACTTTATGAATCACAACGCCCATGGCGTCGAGCGCCTCGGCTTGCGGAACCGTTCTGGGGAAGCCATCCAGGATAAAACCGTTTTTGCAGTCCTCCTGTGCCAGCCGCTCTTTGATAATTGCGATTACAACCTCATCCGGAACCAGAGCGCCGCTATCCATATAGGATTTGGCTTTTTGCCCCAGCTCGGTGCCGTTTTTCAATGCCTCGCGGATAATGTTGCCGGTGCTGACAGCCGGGATCTGCAATTTATCGCAGATGACCTCAGCCTGGGTACCTTTGCCCGCGCCCGGTGCGCCTAACAGGATCAAATTCATATTCGTCCCTCCATTATTCCAGGAAGCCTTTGTAATGACGCATCATCATTTCGGACTCCAGCTGACGTACCGTATCCAGCGCAACGCCGACAACGATCAGGATGGAGGTACCGCCCAGCGAAATGTTCATGCCGGTGATGGCAGTGAGCAGAATCGGCAAGGTGGCAACCAGGCCCAAAAACAGAGCGCCGACCAGAGTGATCTTGGAAATCACCTTGGTGATAAACTCGGTGGTGGGTCTGCCGGGACGAATGCCCGGAATCGCGCCATTGTTCTTTTGCAGATTATTGGCCATTTCCACAGGGTTATACTGAATCGCCACATAGAAGTAATTAAACATGATGATCAGCAAAATGTAGATCATGGCATACCAGCCGGTATTGTAATTGAAAATACTCAAAAACTTATACAGCAAGCCCTCGGTGTTCAGCGGCACAAACGCCTTGATGGTACCGGGGATCGCCAGAATAGAGCTGGCAAAGATGATCGGCAGAACGCCGGACATATTGACCTTGATCGGCATAAAAGTGGACTGGCCGCCATACAGTTTCCGGCCGACCACTCGCTTGGCGTACTGTACCGGGATTCGTCTCTCTGCGGAGGTCATGACAACGATGAATACGATCATGGCCAAAAACAGGATCAGAACCAGCGGAACATAGAAGTAGTACTTAGTGGACTGCGCGCCCATCTGGAAGTACTGCCACATTTTCAGTACCGCAGAGCCGCCGCGGGACAGGATACCGGCAAACAGAATCATGGAAATGCCGTTGCCAATGCCCTTGGCATCAATCTGATCGCCTAAAAAGACAATCAGCGCGGAACCTGCCGTAAAGGTCATGATGATGACCACTGCTGAGAAAAATCCAGCAAAGCCCTTGGTGTAGACCAAGGCACCCTGATTTTTTAACAGGAACCAGTAAGCCAGCGCCTGGACAAAGCCCAAGCCGATACCGGTGTACCGGGTAATCCGGTTCAGTCGTTTTCTGCCGTCCTCGCCCTCTTTGCTCATCCGTTCCAGTGCAGGGATTGCAACCGTCAAAAGCTGAATCACGATGGAGCCGGTGATGTAAGGGCTGATGGACATGGCGAAAATCGTGGCGTTCGAAAACGCGCCGCCGGTCAGAACGTCGATATAGCCCAGCAGGTTGCCGTCACCCGCGTTGGACATCCAAGCCTGCATAACGCTTGCGTCCAGAAACGGAACGGGGATGGCGCTGCCGATACGGAAGATCAGCAGGATCAATGCGGTGAACAGAATCTTCTTTCTCAGGTCCGCAATTTTCCATGCGTTTCTAATGGTGTCGAACATTCTTATTTCACCTCGGCTTTCCCGCCTGCCTCCTCAATTTTCTGCTTGGCAGACGCGGAGAAAGCGGCAGCATTCACGGTCAACTTCTTGGTCAGCTCGCCGTTACCAAGAATTTTTACGCCGTCAAGTGTTTTTTTCAGAAGACCAGCGGCAAGAATTGCGTTGGTATCTACAACCGCGCCGTCCTCAAAGCAATTTAAGTCGGATACATTGATCGTAGCATACTTGGTGGCAAAAATATTGTTGAATCCTCTTTTTGGGACTCGTCTTGCCAACGGCATCTGGCCGCCCTCAAAGCCGGGTCTTACACCGCCGCCGGAACGGGCATTCTGGCCTTTATGGCCTTTGCCCGCCGTTTTACCGTTGCCGGATCCGTGACCTCTACCTTTGCGGAAGACGTCTTTGTTGGAACCAGGCGCCGGAGAAAGCTCGTGCAATTTCATGATACTCGCACCTCCTTGTTTTACGCTTCGGTTACCTCAACGAGGTGAGAAATCTTGGCAATCTTGCCGCGGGTGGCCTCGTTATCAGGCTGCGTTGTCTCGTTACCAATTTTTTTGAGTCCCAGAGAGTACGCAGTGGCGATCTGGTCCTTTTTTCTGCCATTCAGGCTTTTAACCAATTTGATTTTCATAGCCATGCTACCTCCTTAACCCAAGATCTGCTCAACGGATCTGCCGCGGATCGCAGCGACCTCGTCAACGCTTTTCAAAGACGCCAGACCAGCGATGGTGGCGCTTACAACATTGCAGGGATTGTTGGAGCGCAGGCATTTAGTACGGATATCGCTGATGCCTGCAACTTCCATTACCGCACGAACAGGGCCGCCGGCGATAACACCAGTACCGCGGGGAGCCGGTTTCATCAGCACGCGGCCTGCGCCGAACGCACCGATTACTTCGTGAGGAATGGTCGTTCCTTTCAAGGAAACGTGGATCAGATTTTTCTTGGCGTCCTCAATTCCTTTGCGGATCGCGTCCGGAACCTCGGAGGACTTACCCAATCCAAAGCCGATGGTGCCGTTGCCGTCGCCGACAACAACCAGCGCGGCAAATTTGAAGATACGACCGCCTTTAACCGTTTTGGATACGCGGTTAATGGCAACGACCTTCTCTTGCAGGTCCAAAGTAGAACCATCAATTCGAGCCATGTATTCTCCTCCTCCTTTAGAATTTCAGACCGCCTTCACGGGCGCCTTCTGCCAACTCTTTGACGCGTCCGTGATAGATATAACCGCTTCTGTCGAAGACGATTTCGGAGATTCCTTTCTCCTGTGCTTTCCGGGCGATGGCCATGCCGACCTTTTTCGCCGCTTCTTTGTTTCCGCCAAAGCCTTCGAACCCTTTTTCCATCGAAGATGCGCTGGCCAGCGTTACGCCGGCTACATCGTCGATCAGCTGGGCATAGATGTGCTTTGTGGAGCGGAAAACATTCAGGCGGGGACGAGCCGCAGTTCCGCTGATTTTCTTGCGGACTCTGGCGTGTCTTTTCAGCCTGGCAGTATTTTTATCCGGCTTTTTCACCATTTGTGACTCACTCCTTTAACTACTTCTTGCCTTTACCAGCCTTACCCTCTTTGCGAATGATTACCTCATTCACATACTTAATGCCCTTGCCTTTATAAGGCTCCGGCGGGCGTTTCTCGCGGATTTCGGCTGCAAACTGACCGACCTTCTGCTTGTCGGGTCCGTTAACGATAATTTTATTGGGGGCGGGAACATCAATGGTGATTCCATCAATTTCAGGAACGATCACCTGATGAGAGAAGCCCAGCACCATAACCAGATTTTTACCCTGCTTAGAAGCACGGTAACCTACGCCGTTTACCTCTAGCTCTTTGCTGAAGCCGTTGGCGCAACCTTCAACCATATTGGAAATCAAAGTACGGGTCAAACCGTGCAAGCTTCTGTGCGCTTTGTCATCGGTGGGGCGTTTTACTTCGATCACGCCGCCTTCCAGTGTGATTGCCATATCCTTGTTAAAGGTTTGGGTCAAAGTTCCTTTCGGTCCTTTAACCGTCACGGTAGAGCCGTCGATCTTAACGTCAACACCGGCGGGAACCGCGATGGGTTTTCTACCAATTCGAGACATTTCAGTGCACCTCCTTGCTTACCAAATATAGGCCAGTACTTCGCCGCCAACATGCTCTTTGCGAGCCTGTTTGTCGGTCATCACGCCCTTAGAAGTGGACACGATTGCAATGCCCAAGCCTTTCATGACCTTCGGCATATTCTCAGTGTCAGCATAGATACGCAGGCCGGGTTTAGAAACACGGCTCAACCCACTGATGACCTGAGATTTATTGGGACCGTATTTTAAAGTGATATGAATGATACCCTGCTTGCCGTCTTCAACAATCTGGAACGATTTGATGAAGCCTTCGTCCAACAGAATCTGGGCAATCGCCTTTTTCATGTTGGAAGCGGGCACATCAACGGTATCATGTTTTGCGGAATTCGCATTTCTGATACGAGTCAGCATATCAGCGATTGCATCGGTGATGTGCATGTAATCAACCTCCTTTGCTCGTGCTTACCAGCTAGCCTTTTTAACGCCCGGGATCTGGCCTTTGTATGCCAGCTCTCTGAAACAGATACGGCAAATGCCGAATTTGCGAAGATAGGCGTGGGGTCTGCCACAGATCTTGCATCTGTTATATGCTCGAGTGGAGAATTTGGGTGCCTGCTGCTGTTTATTGATCATGGACTTTTTAGCCACCTACAAAACCTCCTTCTTACTTGGCAAACGGAGCGCCCATCAGAGCCAGCAGCTCACGAGCCTCTTCGTCTGTATTGGCGGTTGTGACAAAGCAGATGTCCATACCGCGCACTTTATCAATCTTATCATAGTCGATTTCGGGGAACAACAGCTGCTCGCGCAGACCCATGTTGTAGTTTCCTCTACCATCGAAGCCGTTGGGGTTGATTCCTCTGAAGTCACGAACGCGGGGCAGAGCGATGTTGAAGAGTCTGTCCAAAAACTCATACATGGTCTCGCCGCGCAGGGTTACTTTCGCACCGATGGTCATGCCTTCACGAAGTTTAAAGTTCGCAACGGATTTTTTTGCTTTACAGGGAACAGCTTTCTGACCGGTGATTTTGCCCAGGTCAGAGATAATAGCGTCGATTACCTTGGGATTATCGCGTGCTTCACCGCAGCCTACGTTGACAACGATCTTCTCAAGTTTCGGAATCTGCATGACGCTTTTATAGCTGAACTTTTTCATCAGAGCCGGAGCTACGTCTTTTACGTAGTAATCTCTCATTCTGGCCATGTTTTTTCCTCCTTCTTAGAAAGTTTCACCGCAGTGCTTGCACATACGCATTTTAGAGTCTCCATCCACTTTGTGGGCCAGGCGGGTGCCTTTGCCGCACTTGGGGCATACCAACATTACTTTGCAGGCGTACAGCGGGGCTTCTGCTTTCACAATGCCGCCGGGCTCACCCATTCTGCGAGGCTTAACATGTTTGGTTACCATGTTGCAGCCTTCGATAATGACTTTGCGCTCGGTGGGGCTTACTTCCAGCACCTTGCCCTTTTTGTTCTTGTCCTTACCGGACAGGATGATGACTGTATCGCCTTTTTTGACGTGAACCTTATTCACTTTACAGCGCACCTCCAATTACAGAACCTCTGGGGCGAGGCTTAAAATTTTGAGATAGTCTTTCTCACGAAGCTCTCTCGCAACCGGCCCAAAAATACGCGTACCCCTTGGGTTTTTATCTTCTCTAATAATAACTGCCGCATTCTCGTCGAAACGGATATAGGTGCCGTCGTCACGGCGAATGCCTTTGGCAGAACGAACGATTACTGCTTTCACGACGTCGCCTTTTTTCACTACGCCACCGGGAGCAGCTTTTCTGACGGAAGCCACTACCACATCGCCGATGTTGGCGTATCTTCTGCGGGAGCCGCCCAGCACGCGGATGCACATCAATTCTTTCGCACCGGTGTTGTCTGCTACCTTCATCAAGGTCTGCATCTGAATCACAGAATGTTCCTCCTTTCGATTATTGACATTGGTGTAGGATTATTTCGCTTTCTCGATGATCTGGACAACGCGCCATTTCTTATCTTTGGAAATCGGTCGGGTTTCCATGATCATGACTCTATCACCAATTCCGCATTCGTTCTTCTCGTCGTGAGCTTTGAACTTTACGGATCTTTTGATAATCTTTTTATAAAGGGGGTGTTTTACATTGTCCTGGATCGATACGACAACCGTTTTATCCATTTTGTCGCTGACAACTTTGCCGACCCTCGTTTTTCTGAGGTTTCTTTCCACAGCTTAAATCCTCCCTTCGTTTACTGCACGTTTTTCATTTCCAACTGACGCAGCACCGTTTTGATGCGCGCGATGTCTTTTTTGACCTCTTTCATCCGCATGGGATTCTCCAGTTGGTTGATGGCGTGCTGGAAGCGCAGGTTGAAAAGCTCGGCTTTGAGTGCGGTCAGCTTTTCGTTCAACTCGGCATTGCTCAACTCACGAATCTCCGAAGCCTTCATTACTCTTCACCCTCCTCTGCTTCCTTTTCTTTTACAACAAATTTCGTTTTGATCGGCAGTTTGTGGCTTGCCAGACGGAACGCCTCGCGCGCCAACTCCTCGGAAACGCCGCCGATTTCAAACATCACTCTGCCGGGTTTTACAACGGCAACCCAGTACTCGGGAGAACCTTTACCGGAACCCATTCGGGTTTCAGCCGGTTTCTGAGTGATTGGTTTATCCGGGAAGATTTTGATCCATACCTGACCGCCACGTTTGATGTAACGGGTCATGGCAATACGGGCCGCCTCAATCTGACGGGAGGAGATCCAAGCGGGCTCTGTCGCCTGGAGGCCATAATCGCCGTAAGTTACGGTGTTGCCTCTCATGGCTTTACCAGTCAGACGTCCTCTGTGGACTCTGCGGTATTTTACTCTTTTCGGCAGAAGCATTAGTTTTTGCCTCCTTCCTTACGAGGCTGCTTTTTGCTATCGGCCAGAACGTCGCCGGTGTAGATCCACACCTTTACGCCGATCTTTCCGTAGGTGGTATCCGCCTCTGCAAAGCCGTAATCAATGTCGGCGCGCAGGGTCTGCAGCGGAATGGTGCCCTCGTGATAATGTTCGCTACGCGCGATCTCCGCCCCGCCCAGACGGCCGGAAACGTTGACCTTAATGCCCTTGGCTCCCAGCTTCATCGCACGGCCGATAGCCTGCTTCATCGCACGGCGGAAGGACACGCGGCGCTCCAGCTGAGTGGCGATGCTCTCGGCAACCAGCTGCGCGTTTTTGTCCGCTTGTTTTACTTCAACGATATTGATGAGAACCGCAACCGGAGTCTCTTTTCCTTCGTTGATCATTTTTTCACACTGCTGGCGCAGTTTTTCGATATCCGCACCGCCGCGGCCGATTACCATGCCAGGGCGCGCACAATGGATATGAATTCTGACTTTGGCAGCGTCACGCTCGATCTCGATGCGGGGAACGCCGGCGCCATACAGGGTTTTCTTTAAGAATTTGCGAAGTTTGTAGTCCTCGACGAGGATATCGCCGAAAGCATCATCCTTAGCAAACCAGCGGGAATCCCAATCTTTGATAACGCCCACGCGAAGACCGTGGGGATTTACTTTCTGTCCCATAGTTTACCTCCTTCTTTCAGCTTATTCCTTTTCCTTCAGGACCATGGTGACGTGAGAAGTTCTTTTCAGCACACGGAATGCGCGGCCCTGCGCTCTGGGTCTGATCCGTTTGAGTGTGGGACCGGGGCAGACATAACACTCTGCAACATACAGGTTGTTTTTATCCATGTTGAAGTTGTTCTCGGCGTTGGCGACGGCCGAATTCAGGAGCTTCTCCAACGGCTCGCAAGCAGCCTTCGGGGTGTGCTTGAGTATTGCGCGAGCCAGCTGTGCGTCTTTGCCGCGGATCAGATCCAGGACAATCTGCACTTTTCTGGGCGCAATACGGGCGTATTTCAAATAAGCCCTTGCTTCCATGTTAATCCTCCTTTCGGCCTACTTTCCGTTATTCGATTTCTTGGAACCGGCGTGGCCTTTATACGTTCTGGTGGGGGCAAACTCGCCGAGTTTGTGTCCGACCATGTCTTCCGTTACATAAACCGGAACGTGTTTGCGTCCGTCATGCACGGCAAATGTGTGACCCACGAAATCCGGGAAGATTGTGGATGCGCGGCTCCAGGTTTTAAGAACCTTTTTCTCGCCTGTTTTGTTCATTTCCTCAACGCGTTTGAGAAGCACCGGCAAAACGTAAGGTCCTTTTTTCAGACTTCTGCTCATGACTTTTTGCCTCCTTTACTTCGCGTTGCGACGTTTCACGATGAACTTATCGGAACGATTGTGATGTTTTCTGGTCTTGTAGCCCAGTGCAGGTTTGCCCCACGGGGTTACAGGGCCCGGACGGCCTACGGGAGACTTGCCTTCACCACCGCCGTGCGGATGGTCGTTGGGGTTCATGACAGAACCGCGGACAGTAGGTCTCCAACCCATGTGGCGTTTGCGGCCGGCTTTACCGTAGGATACGTTCTCATGGTCGATGTTGCCGACCTGGCCGATGGTGGCCATGCAGTTCGCCGGAACGTTGCGCAGCTCGCCGGAGGGCAGACGGATCAGCGCATAAGCGCCTTCTTTTGCCATCAGCTGAGCCTGGATGCCGGCGGCGCGGGCCAGCTGAGCACCTTTTCCGGGATACAGCTCCACGTTGTGGATGAAAGTACCGACCGGGATGTTGGCCAACGGCAGCGCATTGCCTGCGATGATGTCCGCCTCGGGACCGGAAACGACGGTATCGCCGACTTTCAGGCCGTTGGGGGCGATGATATAACGTTTTTCGCCGTCTTCATACTGCACCAGCGCAATATGAGCGGAACGGTTGGGGTCGTACTCCAGGGTCAGGACCTGAGCGGGAACCCCAGCTTTTTCTCTCTTGAAGTCGATAACACGGTATTTTCTTCTATTGCCGCCACCGCGATGACGAACAGTGATTCTACCGTAGCTGTTGCGGCCGGAGTTGGTCTTCAGAGACTCGACAAGGCTCTTCTCCGGAGCAACCTTAGACAACTGAGAGTAATCGGTAACGGTCATCTGACGACGAGCCGCTGTTGTCGGTTTATAGCTTTTGATAGCCATTCGGTTTCACTCTCCTTGTTCAATGAGCTTTGCGGGATGATCTTTTGCTATCCCAGAAGCTTACATCATGCTCTCAAAGAATTCGATTCCCTTGGAGTCATCTTTCAGCGTTACGATAGCTTTTTTCCAATCCGGCTGATAGCCGCCATGCATGCCCTGGCGACGGAACTGGCCGGGGACGTTCATGGTGTTTACCTTTTTGACCTTTACGCCGAACAGCTCTTCCACCGCTTTGGCGATCTCGATCTTATTGGCATCGTTCGCAACCTTGAAGGTATACTTTTTGTTCGCAATACCGGACATGGAAGCCTCGGTAATAATCGGGCGAAGGATAATGTCCTGTGCCTTTTTCATTATGCGTACACCTCCTCGAGTTTTTCAACGGCGCTCTTGACGATGATGAATTTATCATGGTTCAAGATGTCGTACACATTGATGGTGTTGACCAGCGCGGTCTGAACGCCCGGGATATTGCTGGCGCTCTGGATCAGCTTGTCGTCTACGGAAGGCATAACGATCATGGCTTTTTTGTCAGCGCCCAAAGCTTTGAGCATATTGACAATCGTCTTGGTCTTGTACTCTTCCACATTGATGTTGTCCAGAACGATCATATCGCCGTCTTTCACTTTGGAAGACAGGGCGGACAGCATGGCCAGTTTCTTCACCTTTTTGTTCAAAGAATATCTGTAGTCACGGGGTTTCGGGCCCAAAGCAACGCCGCCGTGTCTCCACTGGGGAGCTCTGATGGAGCCCTGTCTCGCGTGGCCGGTGCCTTTCTGTCTCCAGGGTTTGCGGCCGCCGCCTCTGACTTCGGTTCTGGTCAGAGTGGACTGGGTGCCCTGGCGCTGGTTGGCCAGGTAATTGACCACTGCGGCATGCATTACCACGCCGTTGGGTTCGATTCCGAATACGGCATCGGAAAGGGCGATATCGCCGACCACTTTGCCGGACATATCATATACGTTTACATTTGGCATCGTGCTTCCTCCTTCCCTTATGCCTTTTTAACGCTGTCGGTCAGATAAACGATTCCGCCTTTGGGGCCGGGAATCGCGCCCTTCAGCGCAATCAGGTTGTTTTCTGCGTCTACCTTAACTACAGTCAGGTTCTGAACGGTAACCCGCTCAACGCCCATGTGGCCAGGCAGCTTTTTGCCCTTCATGACTCTGGAAGGGTCGGAACACGCGCCCATGGAGCCTGCATGTCTGGCAACAGGACCGGAACCGTGTGTCTCTTTCAGTCTGGAAAAATGGTAGCGCTTGATGGTACCGGCGTAGCCTTTACCCTTGGAAGTTCCGCAAGCGTCTACTCTGTCCCCTACCTCGAAGGTGTCCGCTTTGATGATCTCGCCAACGTTTACGCCAGAGCAGTCGTCAAGTCTGAACTCTCTGAGTACGCGTTTGCAGGCGACATCCGCTTTTGCAAAGTGACCCTGCAGGGGTTTGGAAACCTTTTTCTGCGCGATGTCGCCAAAGCCCACCTGAATGGACTCGTAACCGTCGTTTTCGACAGTCTTTTTCTGGACGACAACGCAGGGGCCGGCTTCCACGACGGTAACGGGAACAAATTTGCCCGCTTCGTCAAAAATCTGGGTCATGCCGATTTTTTTGCCTACGATGCATTTTTGCATTCTTTTCTCCTCCTTTGGTTATTGGTTGACGGAGCATCCCGCCAACTTGACCTGGCAGCGCATGAAACTGAGAAATTAAAGTTTAATTTCGATTTCTACGCCAGCCGGGAGCTCAAGACCCTGCAGCGCTTCAACAGTTTTGTTGGAAGGGCGCAGAATGTCAATGAGTCTTTTGTGGGTTCTCATCTCAAACTGCTCACGGCTGTCTTTGTACTTGTGCACCGCGCGCAGAATGGTTACAACTTCTTTTTCGGTGGGCAGCGGGATGGGACCGGAAACCCGGGCGCCAGTACGCTTTACGGTTTCAACAATCTTCTCCGCAGCGGTATCCACCAGCTGATGGTCATAACCTTTGAGTCTGATTCTGATTTTTTCTTTGACTGCCACTACCATCGCCTCCTTGAGATAACTTTTTTCGGGTGGGACGACGACATTAGTTGAACACTGTTCCGTGTGTTTCGCGCTTTAACATTTAAAAACCGGCCAAATCAGCACTTGTCAAAAAGCACAGTTTGTCCGGGACTTGACAGGGTAAATGTCAAAAAGCGACAGGGAGAATGTGCTTTTTCTACAAAAGCGCATCCAGCATGTCAACGGTATTCTTGTCGCCCGGTTTGAAATCGGACATACTCGGCAGAAATTACCCGCCTGCGGCGGCAACCTCCTGCTTCATCGCATATCTTAGTGCAGTCACGCTCAATTATAATAACATAGCCCCCGGATAAAAGCAAGTTTTTTTTCTTCAAAATCTTGCGATCTTGGCGGAAATTCTCCCACAATTCTGTTGTCCATTCATCCGGGTGTTTCCCGGCGGGATTTTTGGCGTGAGAGCTTGCTTCTTCGGGGGCTTTTGCGGTAACAGAAGCGGTTTTTCCCTCTTTCCGGGAAAGCGTCCGCTCCCATATAAATTTTTGCGGTTTGAGCTCGTAGGTACTCGGATCGGTTTTTGCCGCCGGTGCGTAAGACCGGCGGCAAAAATGGCATTTATCTGCTTTCTTCTCTCTTTGTTGGAAAGAGCCGTTCTCTTTCCTCCTCGGTCATAGCCGAATAATTTTTCCCGTCGGGCAGCCGCTGCAGCGCGCCGCTGCAGATATCCAGCACATACCAATCGTACTGCTGCGGCATCGGCTCATCCACACCAGTCGCATTGACCCGTGCCAGCGCCTCCTGAAACGCCTGAGATTCATAGCCGATGAGCATGCGGTAATTGGACAGAAACCAGGAGAAAAAAGGCTTTTCTGAAGAAAAGATCTTTTGCGTTTCACAGTCGGGACTTTCCGGGTAGAACACCTGGTAAAGGTCATTGCCCACCTGATAATAAAAAACATATTCCCCGGGCAGAAAGGCTGAAACACTGCCCGCAATTTCGGTGGGAACTTCATATATGGCGGCCTTTTTGTATTCCACTCCGCCCGCCGCCGTTAAAACCAGCTGCGAAGTCGGGAAATAAACCGTCCTGCCATATCCGGACCCGCTTGCGCAGGTAAGAGACTGGCACCAGTTGATGTACCGTTCCCGTCCAAAGTATTCCTCCCGGCTCATCGTCATGCCATGCCCGGCAAAATCGGGCGTGTCCGCCCCAAGCGCTTCAGAGGAGACCACACTCTGCGCCTGCCCATCCGTCTGCGTTCCGGGATCTGACACTGCTTCCTCCGCCGCGCGGCAGCCGCCAAGGAAAAGACAGGCAACGCAAAGGCCAAGGCAAACACAGCGTTTTCCAGTCAACATATGCTTTTTCCTCCGATTCAGCTTGGGTCTTGAACATTTTGAAACACTTGAAAATAGGAATAAAATTGTTCTTTTGTAAACCTGGCCACATATACCTTATTATCGTTCTCCCAATTGGCATGATAAACATCAATATAATATGTTAAGGTTCCGCCTACAGTCATTGAAAATGTTTGCGTAATAATCATCGAATGGTATGTGGGGAATTAAAATTGAAGCGGCTGCCTTTCCCATACATCGCAGCATCATGATAGAGGACGGTCGCATTGGTAGCGGTAATTCCCGTTAACCTTGTTGTGCCGTATGAATAGCTGCCCCAACAAGCTTGATAAACCAACCAGGAAAAGCCTCTGCATTGTGTTGAACCATTATTCGAACCCGTATAATAGCTTCCTATCGGGTAGGACGCCAACGGAACTGCCGTTCCATTCATTTGAACCGAGTAGCTGCTCAGATTCGTATATCCCAGACCGTTCGTTAATGCTAAAAGCCGCTCTGGGTTTGAAATTTTTTGTGATTTTCCATCTCGAATATCATAAGAGAAATAAACGCCTGCGCCAGCGTTCTTTTTATCCATGAGCGTCGCTTTCTTCTTATTTTCTTCCGCTCTCTTCCACAAAATCACATGGCTGCTAATTGGATAGAAACTTTCCATCCTCTCTTCCGTAAAAAGTTTGTCGATGACTTTGGATTTTACATGATAGCGGTAAACGGTATGGCCAACGGAAAAGAAGCCCATCTCAGCGTTTCCAACCATACCGCTGATGGAATTGCCATTGTAAAGCAGCAATCCTTCTGAGCTTTTGCTTATACTTTGACGGAAAAGTTGTGGAAGCTGAACGAAATACGCTTGCCTTTTTGTAATATTGTCAGAATAAAAACCATGCTCATTTTTAAAGTACTTGCTCATAGGATCATTCATTGTCTGAAAGCATCTTGTCTCCCTCACATGCGTCAACAGGGGTAAGCAGGACTACTATTGGCAAAGCCAAACCCATACGCAGTATTTAAAAGCATTTTTTCGTATGGGAACACTCCTTCCAAAGTTTCTCCCAGTACCGGTATTTTAAAAGGAAAGAGTGCACACTTTCTTTAATAAAAGTATAATTTTTATCAATTACATTGTCAATCTCTATCATTACCAAATGCATGGTAAAAACTTTGGCGGGTTTGCCAAGTAGTATTTGATCCTTATTCCCGTATTCATAAAAAGTGCCGGAAGAGCCCGTATGGAGCTTTTCCGGCACCTTTTTTACAGTACAGCTTTCGGCCGTGCCTTATTTTTTCATAATAGCCTTCATCCGCTGGGCATTGTCCAAAATACGCTTGCGCAGCCGGATGTTTTTGGGAGTGACTTCCACCAGTTCATCGTCGCCGATAAACTCCAGCGCATCCTCCAGGCTCATGCGGCGAGGCGGCGTTAAGCGCAGCGCGTCGTCACTGCCGGAAGAACGGGTGTTGGTCAGATGCTTTTTCTTACACACATTGACTGCAATATCCCCAGCTTTCGGCGACTGGCCAACGATCATTCCCTCGTAGACCTGCACGCCTGCACCGATGAACAAAGAACCCCGCTCCTGAGCGTTATATAACCCATAGACCACTGCTTCACCGGTTTCAAAAGCGATCAGAGAACCGGTCACGCGGCGGGGAATATCCCCTTTATACGGCTGATATCCGTCAAACACCGAAGTCATGATTCCCTCGCCGCGGGTAGCCGTCATAAAATCGCTGCGGTAGCCAAACAGACCGCGGGACGGAATGGAAAACTCCACCCGCATCCGGTTACCCTGGGGCGCCATATGGATCAGTTCCCCTTTCCGGCGGCCCATCTCTTCCATTACCGAGCCGACCGATTCCTCCGGCACGTCCACCACCAGATGCTCCATCGGCTCGTGCAGTTTGCCGCCGATCTCCTTAAACAGCACTCTGGGGGTGCTGACCTGGAACTCATACCCCTCCCGGCGCATGGTCTCGATCAGGATGGACAGATGCATTTCGCCGCGGCCGGAAACCTTAAACGCCTCGGTGGTATCGGTATCTTCTACTCGTAAAGAAACGTCTTTCAATAGTTCTTTGTATAAACGGTCTCTTAAATGACGAGAAGTAACAAATTTTCCTTCTTTTCCAGCAAACGGACTATCATTCACAGAGAAAGTCATCTCCACCGTCGGCTCTGAAATCCGGACAAACGGAAGCGGCTCCGGACAGTTCACATCCGTTAAGGTATGGCCGATGGTGATATTCTCCAATCCTGAAATACTGATGATATCCCCCACTTTGGCTTCTTCCACCGGCACCCGCTTGAGCCCGTCAAACTGGAACATGGTGGCGATTTTACCGCGGGTGGTTTTATCCTTTTGGTAATAATCGGTGATTGCCACCTCCTGACCCACTTTCATGGAACCGCGATCAATGCGGCCAATGCAAATACGGCCCACATACTCATTGTAGTCCAAAGAGGAAACTAGCATCTGCAGTGGGGCGGCCTCGTCCCCTTCCGGCGCGGGGATATACTCCAGAATGGTTTCAAACAGCGGCTGCAAATCTTTGCCGGGTTGATAGGGGGAAAGGCTGGCCGTGCCGTCACGGCCGGAGCAGTAGACCACAGGGCTGTCCAGCTGCTCTTCCGAAGCATCCAGATCCAAAAGCAGTTCCAGCACTTCGTCGGCAATCTCATCAGTCCGGGCGTCCGGCCGGTCGATTTTGTTCACTACCACAATCACCCGATGACCCAGGTCCAGCGCCTTTTGCAGAACAAAACGAGTCTGGGGCATAGGGCCTTCGAAAGAATCCACCAAAAGCAGAACGCCGTCTACCATTTTGAGCACCCGCTCCACCTCTCCGCCAAAATCGGCATGTCCAGGGGTATCAATAATATTGATTTTTACATCTTTATAATAAGCTGCAGTATTTTTCGCCAAAATCGTAATGCCCCGTTCTCGCTCCAGGTCGTTGTTGTCCATCACACGGTCGGCAACCTCCTGATTTTCGCGAAACACCCCGCCCTGTTTTAGCATTTCATCCACCAATGTGGTTTTCCCGTGATCAACGTGGGCGATAATCGCAATATTTCTCAAATCATTTCTAATCAAACCGGATTCCTCTTTTCTCTTTCAAAAAGATTTCTGCGAGCCTTTCGCTCCTCCCGCCGGGTACGCATTTTCTGTAAATCCGGCGGCCGCATTTTGCAGTGACAGTTTATTATAGACCTTTTTTGCTATCTTTTCCATAAAAAAAGCAAAAAATCTTTGTTTTTTCCCTTTTGCCCAAAGACTTTTGGGGCATTCTGGCTCTTTTTGTACGAGAATGGCCTTTTGAAGAGAAAAAATACGACAGAATACAGATTTCTGCCTGGAATGCCACTTTCCTCAAGGTCAGAATATTCAGAAAAATTCTTTCAAAGGTACTATCATCAGCTCCTATATTTCCTGTTTTACCGAAAAAGGGCGCTTCCCGACAAGAGGGCGCCCTTAAGATACATTTTACCGAATAAAATTCGTGGAAGTACGCGGATATTTTTCCGGCAGCGGCACAGCGGCGCGACTGTATTCCAGCGTTTTGAGCATCCATGCCATATTGCGGCCAATGTTTTCCATAATCTGGATGCCCTCCATATCTTGCTGCGCTTCACCGGGGCGCATACCATGAATGGCATTCCAATAGAAAGACGGAACAATCAGCGCATTGGCCAGATTAAAATAATTGTTCATCTGGTGAAAAGCATCCACACCACCGGAACGGCGCAATGCCACAACACCTGCTACCGGTTTATAGGCACACAATTGCCCGCCGCCGCAATAAAAGAAACGATCCAGAAAGCTTTTCATTGTGCCTGCAATTCCAGAGTAGTACACAGGGGACCCGATGACCAACCCATCGCATTCCGCCATGAGACGAACACATTCATTTACCGGGTCTTCTGTGAATACGCACAACCCTCCCGATGTACGTCGGCACCCGCCGCAGGCCATGCACCCGCGAATCGCTTGATTCCCCACCTGAATCGAAACCGTCTCAATTTGCTGTGCCGCCAACTCTTTTTCAATCGCTGACAGCGCTGCTGCGGTATTTCCATTTTTGCGCGGGCTCCCGTTAATCAACAAAACTTTCACCGGTTTGCCTCCCATCCATTATTCATAAAAGCGCAGGCATGCGATAACCTTTCCCAATATCGAACAGGAATCCACAATGATCGGATCCATCGTATCATTCTCCGGCTGGAGGCGGTAATGGCCGTTCTCTTTAAAAAAACGTTTCACGGTTGCCTCGTCTTCAATCAGGGCTACTACGATTTCACCGTTATAGGCCGCGGTTTCCCGTCTGGCAACAATTACATCTCCGTCAAGTATGCCCGCATTGACCATACTTTCACCCTTCACACGCAGCGCGAACAGATCACTCCCGTCGCCATACTTGGTCTGAAATGGAATATATTCCTCAACATCTTCCACTGCCAGAATGGGTTGGCCGGCGGTTACCGTTCCCAAAAGCGGCACCTTTACACTCCCGCTGCCGGGCAGACGAATGGCACGGTTGAGATTTTCCTCCCGTACAATATAGCCCCCCTCCTCTAATTCCTTGAGGTATTTATGAACAGTAGAGGTGGATTTGATTTGCAGCGCGGCACAAATTTCCCGCACTGACGGCGGAACTCCGTCACTGATTTCCCGGGTGATATAATCTAAAATTCTGCGGGCTTTCTCATTCAGCTGGCTCATAGTGCTCTCCTTTCAGGCAAGATCGCCGGTTGCGGCGCTTTTTTTCATCATAACATATCTTTTTCAAAATTGCAAACATACGTTTTGTTACTGTTTCTTCACATGAATTGGTAAAAATGTTTATTTTTTGTTCACTCGAAAACAACACTTCTTCTGCCCGGATGGGTATAATAAGATTGTACCCAATAAACGCAGCCGCAGCGTTTGGGTATAAACTCTACCTTCCTCAAAAAACACACCTCAAAATGCAAAAAGGAGCAGGTTTTACCTGCTCCTTTTTGCATGTCGCCCCAAAAAAGCTTTCCAAATGAAAAAAGGAGCGGAGTATTCTATTACTCCGTCCCTTTTTTTACGATTTCTCTTCTTTTTTGTCGTCATGCAGATACTGGTCAACCAAGCGATCCGCCTCGGACAAAAGCTTTCTCAACGGGTCTTCCCAATCGCTTGAAGCCCCTACATATGCCCGGTTGGCGCTGATTAAAAACTGCAATCCTGCCTGCAGGCGGCTGTATCCGGGCGATTTTGCCCGCAGCAGCGACAGCGCATTTTGGTACCGGATATATAACATAGCATACAAGCCGTCTTCAAAAAGCTGCTCATAATCGCAATGCTCTTCCAGATAGTTGATGACTTCCAGCACCTGGTCCGAAAGGTATTTTAAAATCTCTTGTTTTTTCATACCGCTTCCCGCTTTCCATTGATTGATCGCTCGTTTTTGTATTATAGCAAAAATAACGCCCGCTTGCATCTTTTTTAAAAAAAGAGCAGCCCGGGGGACAGAAAGAAAGTCTGTCCCCCGGGCTGTCCGGTCTTTCTCCCGGCAGGTGGCCCAAAGCCTCCTACCGATTTCTCAAAGCTTCGTCGATGGCCCGCGCCGCCTGCTTGCCCGCACCCATCGCCAGGATCACCGTCGCCGCTCCTGTCACCGCGTCGCCCCCAGCCCATACGCCTTCCCGGCTGGTTTTTCCGCTCTCGTCCTTTGTGACCAGGCA
>Ga0129308_1000410_pt1 | contig 66036 bp, 58 predicted proteins | sample L827metagenome_FD_94440 | JGI IMG/M metagenome (GOLD analysis project Ga0129308, IMG submission 94440) | Ring-tailed lemur group fecal microbial communities from Wisconsin, USA - L827 metagenome | ecosystem: Host-associated > Mammals > Digestive system > Large intestine > Fecal | place: USA...
AAAATGAATAAATATTGACAATAAAAAAAGTATCTCAAATAAGAGAAACACTAGATAAAATCAGCATATTTAAAAAATGAATTAAATAATTATATAAAGTTATGCTTCGAAACTCGGGAGATATTTTTTTAAAAACTTTTAAAAACTTAGTAAGGTTTGTGTTTTTCATGTAAATTGTGTATAATAAAAGGGGATCATATATAGTTGTTTATACTATATGATAGATAGGGGGAATAAAAATGGATCCAAAACAAGAAAAATCAGGGATTGATGTTCATCAAATTGTTAATGATTTAGAATCAAAACAGATGAATATCCAAGGCTACAAGCTCAATATGTTACAAGTGATTGTATTAGCAGCAACGGTTGTAGAGTTGATTTCGTGCTTCTTACCAATGTTTACAATGAACTTTTTAGGGATTTCTCAAAGTGTAAGCTATATTAAAGGAGATGGAATTATTGCTATTGCATTGGCTATTGGAACATGTGCATGTCTTTATTTTCACCAAAATCCAGTTGCTTTAGGTTTGTCTGTTGCTAATCTAGGAATTATTGTTTATGATAGTTTTTTAGGTGGAGCTAACAGTTATGGACTGATTAAATTGAGTATTGGTGGATATTTATTGATATTATCAGCTCTTGTTATTTTAGCTGGTAGTGTTATGACTTTTGTGCATCATAAAAAATAATTGAAATGAGCATGTAACATCTTTTATAAGAAAGAATTTTATGCAATTATTTTTTCTTATGTTCATTACATTGTGAGATGTAATGAACATTTTGTTTTGATGATGAAATTTTCTTTTAAAAATTATTGTCATATTATAGAAAAAAGAATGTAAATATATCTAATGGAGGGGATATTGATGAAAAAGAGATACAATTATACTTTATTGGGAATTATGGCAGTAGTCATAAATGCTATTTTCTTTATTGGAATGTATATGGTTTATTCTCCAATTGGGAAAATTGCGAGTGTTGTGAGTTCAGGTGATATTTTTGGGAGTTATAGTGCTTTATCAAGTTTTTCTGCTGATTCTCTAATGAATGGAGCAAAACTCTGTGCATTTGGATTTGTTGCAACAATCGTGATAGCTATTTTCTTACTTGTTTATTATATTTATGAAGAAAGAAAAATGGCAGTTGTTATGAGTTGTGCAGCTGATGTATTGGAGATTCTTATTCTTTTTGTGAGCCTGAGCTCTTTAGTGAATATCATTACAGGTCTTTCATTTTATTCAGGATTAGATGAACTCACATCAATGATTGGTAGTTTAAGACTAGTACTCATATTGATTGTTTTAGGACTTATTGTGCATACTGTGATTTTATTACAATTATTTCATGTTATTCATTTATCATTTTTAGTTCCGTTCATGCCAAACCGTTTTCAAATGGTGACAGCTGCTCAATTGGAACAGCATGATGACCCAGTTGATGCAACATCATTGCATGAAGATGTTCAAGAACAACAGGATGGAGGGGATCAGTAATGAAAAAAACTTATGCTTTTAAAACATTAGGAGTTCTGACTTTTATTTTTAATGCGTTGATGTCCATTTGTGCTTTGGCAGTATCAATTGCGAATTCAAACTTTCATATAACGATGGCAATTTATGCTTCTGTTTTCTTTATGGCTGGCGTTTTGGGGAGTGGTGTCTGTGCAGTTTTATTATATATTTATTATATGAAAAGGGAGAAAGTTATTGGTGTTTTAGCTGATGCTGTTGCGAATACTGTTGTTGTTTTGATATTTGCAAAAATGATATTAAGTGGCGATGGAACAAATGGATTCTATAAGTTTACAATGTTTCTTGCACTTGCTCTTGCAATCATACAGCTTATTGCTTTATTACGATTAGATCGCGTTCTACATTTTGATGCTTTGGATATGTATTTACCTGCTAGCAAGGAATCATATGATTCTTCTTTGGAACAGGCAACAATAATGGATGATCAAATTTCTGAACAATCAGATCATATGCAGTCATCTCCTGCAATAACTGTTGAAAGTATAAAACAATTCTTGACAAGTCGAAATGGGAAAATAACTCTTTATGTTATAGCCATTGTTGTTTGTGTTTTTGTTGGATATAAAGTTTGGGATGTTTTTTTTAATAAAACAACTCTTGATGTTTTTGATGGAATGACAGTTGATTTTTATGGATATAATGGTGAAGGTGAAGCATACATCAACGCTCCCGATATTGATTATGATTTAACAAACTCTGAAATGACAGTGTTTATCAATGATATTGATTATGAAGTAGAAAATAATGGTCAATTATCAAATGGGGATAAAGTGAAGGTCACTGCTGTTTATTCAAAGGAAACAGCTAAAAAACAAAAACTTGTTTTAAAAGAAGAAGATCAGGAATTTGAAGTATCAGGATTAACAGTCAAATATCAAAATGCTCAAGAAATTGATAAGAATTTATATAAGTTAGCATATGATACTGCTCTTAAGAAAGCAAACTCATATTCAGAACAGGCAGAATTTTATAAGGCTTATTATCTATATGAACCTGAAGAAAAAATAAGTCAACAAGATAATCGTTTAATCTTTGTTTTTAAAGTTCCATATCAAACATATGATTGGGATCATGGTGAAAATGTGACAAAGACAAGATTTGTAAGTTATTATACTGAATTTGATTCAAGCTATAGTCCAGACAAAGAGTATGTATATTCATCTTCTCTTTATGCGATAGAAGGATGGGAATATTTGACTGATGAAAGTCAAGTTTTTGAATCACTTCAAAAAGCTTATTTATCTTATTCTTCATCTCAAGATAAGATTGAGGAAGTGACTATATCAGGGCAATAAAAATAGAAAATAAAAGATGATGATCTTTCTTACTTTGAGGAAAAAGAGATTTCTTATTCTACTGATAAAATACAGTAGTTTTTGAAATCTCTTATTTTTAATGACCTATTATTGCATAAGAATCTTGTTATATCAATTGTTCTATTCATGAGCACATGGCATAGGAAATCACAGTATGCAATGAAAGAAGAACAATATATGTTTTAAAGTCAATGAACAATGGTTATATGTAATTGATAATTCATATGAAATGACATTGTGAGAAACATAGAAATGTAAATGTCTATGTTTCTTTTCTTGTATCATGATACAATATATATTGTCAGCAGATGATAAGTGTCATGAATAATTTATTTATCAGAGAAGTATAGTTCATATGTCCAGAAAATGAAAGATAGCGATATCTTTTGAATATTGAAAATCCTGTTTTTCTTTATCAATATATAAAATGAGTTAAATTCCATTTACCTTAAACAAAATTTTTAAAAGCATATGTTATGAGTGAATGAGGTGAAATTTATCTGGAATGTGATAATTAATAATGGATAGTAGTGGTAAAATTTTACATGAATATTCTCAAGGAGAATCGGTTCTGATTCATGATTGAGTGCAACAAGATAAGTACACATTCCCCAATATTGTTATTATATAGGGATGAAACGATTTATGAAAACATCTTTTAAAGATACTTATATTTATCAATTGATTGAGATAATCCTGAAAGAGTTCATCAGTATTTATTTGATAACAAGAATATATCAAGGAAATACATAATATTGAGAAAATCTTGGCATGAATTTTGCTTGTTATTAAGTAGAGGAGGGAATAGAATGGGGTTCTACTTAAGAAAGAGAGCGGATCGCTTTGTAGAAGCTGCTCAGCAATTATTAGAAGCTATAACTTCAGGAAAAAAGATCAAAAGCAAAATTGCTAAAGATATTTATAAAGAATGTCAAGGTGATAAAGAAACTATGCTTCTCAAAGCTATTGAGTTAATTGGAAATCCTACATCAAATAGAGAGCTTTATATTGTTTCAGGTGCTTATGTCATATTAGGTGAAAAATATAATGATAAAGCGATTGAATATCTTGAAAAATATAGAGATGCAGGAGCATATTTTGATCAAACACCACAAGGGAAAATAGATATGTATGGTCGTACATATCAACAGTTAGATTCCAATATATCATCAGTTTATATTTGTCTTGCAAGTGCCTATGAAAAAGCTCATCGATTTGAGGAGGCTATAAGTGCTTGTCAAAAAGGTATTGATCTGTTTGATGGTAATGCAACATACTATATCTTACTTGCGAGACTCAAAGGGAAAAGAGATGGCAAGGATGCTTCAAATGCCGTAATAAATCAGGCTAAAAAAACAGTCTTTTATGAAAAAGACATGTTCTTTAAAAATATAATAGATGCTCATCGTTTATAGTTTCTTTCTTCTTTTGGAAGAAGAAGGAATATGAAGTTGTTCACGATATTTTGCAATCGTTCTTCGCGAACATATGAGATCTATATCTTGCAATTTTTTGACAATTTGTTCATCTGATAAAGGACGAGTTTTATCCTCTTGTGAAATAACACTTACAATTGCCTTTTTAATAGCATCACAACTATCACCATTTTTGGTTTGTGTCGTCATCAATGATTTAAGGGGATAAACTTCACCATGAAATAAGAAATATTTATTATTTAAAGCTCTAGAAATTGTAGAAATATGAAAATGAGTACGTTGCGCTAAATCAGATAAAGAGCATGGATACAATTCGTCATGAAATAAGAAATAATTTTTTTGAATGTTAACCAATTCATTTGTAATCATCAGAATTGTTTGTGTTCTTTTGTTTAGATCTTCAATCAGAAAATGAGCTTCATCAAAATAACTTTTTAAATGCTTATCATCTTTAACTTTTTCGAATAAATCAGTATTCAGTGATAATTGAAAAGAAGAAAGGGGAACAATTTGGATTTCTTGATCTTCAACTTTAATAGATATTTCTGGAATAATGATTTTATCTTGTTGTTCTGCTGTATAAGGAAAAGGATTACAAGAACGAATATGTTGGTAAATCTCATCAATTTCATTTTGTGATAAATGCAATGTTTGTTTGATATTTTTATAATTCATCGATAAAATAAGATGACGATATTCTTGCATAAAATGCAAAGCCTTGGTATAACCTTTGTGCTTAAGTTGAATGCAGATACTTTCAATGGCATCTCTTGCTCCGATACCAATGGGCTCTAATGATTGTAAAATATCTAAATGATATTGGAATGTTTCGGATGAAATATGTAGATCTTGTATATATGTTTGATCACTATATGAAAGAAAGCCATGATGATTTAAAGAAAGTATGAGATAATCAATAATATTCTTTTGAAAAGGTTTTGGAAAAAGCATGAGTTGACGATTTAAATCATCATATAATGATGACTGTGATGATAAATGTGTATAGTTTTCATCATATGTCAGTGAGTGACTTTCCAAAAAAGGATTACTTTCTAAAGCTTCATGAATTTTCTCTTGTATACTTATTGAATCTAGGCTTAAGAAATCAATGGATTGAAGAAGCTTCTGATTGAGATTTAATTGTTGTTTGAATGTTTGGTGTTGTTTAAAGTTCTGTTGCATTGGACTCACCTCATCTACATTATAGCAAAAATCATGCCAAGTTTTTCATGTATTATAAAAATAGAGTTTGGAGGTATTGATATGAAAACAAAAATTCTTGAGATTGTAAAAATAAATACTGAAAGTGAAAAATATAAAGATAATAATGCAATTTTCTTAAGTTCACAATTACAAGTGAGTCGTAATAGTGTTTCTCAGTATTTAAATGAACTTGTGAATGAAATGATTTTATTAAAAATTAAAGATCGCCCTATTTATTTTGTGGATAAAGATATTTTGGAGAATAAATATCATATTCAAATACCTCAATATGTTTATGAAACAGAAGATGAATTTTTGAAATTATTTCAAAATTCATCAAAGCAAGATTTTCAGAAACTGATTGGTTCAGAAGGTTCACTCAAAGAATTGGTTGATAAATGTAAAGCTTCTATTTCTTATCCACCTCATGGATTGCCTATTTTATTGCATGGACCAACGGGAAGTGGAAAGAGTTTTATTGTATCATTAATGTATGAGTATGCCAAAAATAATCATATTCTTTTATCAGATGCAAAATTTATTCATGTGAATTGTAGTGAATATGCTAATAATCCAGAGCTTTTAACTGCGAATCTTTTTGGTTATAAAAAAGGAGCTTTTACAGGGGCTGATAGTGATCATATTGGATTAATTAAGGCTGCTGAAAATGGTGTTTTGTTTTTAGATGAAGTTCATTGTTTAAAAGCAGAATGTCAAGAAAAACTCTTTCTTTTTATGGATAGTGGACAATATCGTATGTTGGGAGATAATAAAAATATTTATCAAAGTCAGGTTTTTCTAGCTTTTGCAACAACTGAAGACCCTCAGACAGTTTTACTAAAAACATTATATCGAAGAATACCAATACGTGTTGAAGTTCCTTCTATTGAAGATCGTGGTGTTAAGGAAAAGGAACAGCTCATTTTAATGGCTTTTTCAAAAGAAGAGAAAAACATGAACCGTCAGATTAGATTGACTCAAGGAGCTTACAATGCACTTTTAAATGCACATTATATAGGAAACGTTGGAGAACTGCAAAATATTATTCAAGCGACTTGTATGAATTCTTTATTCAAAAATAAGGGCAGTCAGCATCATTTAGATATTCATATCCTAGACTTGCCAGACAGTGTGATTGAAAGTATCCATTATCAACAAATACCTTTGTTGAAGGGAAGACAGGATTTATTGATTGTTGATGATTTGTTATTTGAATCCATTGATAAAGAACATGAATTCATTATTCTCGTTAAGGAGCAATATAAACTTTTAAAGAGTAATAAGTTAAGTATGGAGCAGTTTTTTCATCAGTGTCAACATTTGATAGAACAGTATTATAATGAATATCTTTATTTACCTAAACAACAAAAAAGTATTAAAGATCAATATGTTTTTTCAACAATTAAAGAAATTGTTGAATTATTAGGCGACCAGTATGGTATTTCATTTAAAATTACTGATATTCAAATGATTGTCTTCTTTATGCAAAATTTGATGAAAATAAAAGAAAGTCAACAAGATATTATTTTAAATGAGTTGTCTAAAATTATTGAGAAAAAATATAACCGTGCTTATACCATTGCTTCAGAGATTGTAAGTCAATTCTCAGTTGTTGCTGAAACAACGATAGATAACTTTGTTATAGCTATTGTTGCTTTAATTGTTGTGAATTGTAGTCGTTCAACTGATATGAATGGGCAGATTGGGATTATCATTGCCCATGGTTTTGCAACAGCAAGTTCAATAGCGAATGCAGTGAATCAGTTATTGGGAAGGTATATATTTGATGGAATTGATATGCCTCTTGATGTAACGACAGATGTGATTATTCAAAAGATGAATCAGTATCTTTTACGTAGGGGTCATTATCAAGATGTCATTTTGTTAGTTGATATGGGATCGTTGGAAGACATTTATAAAGGGATTTCTAAGAATATTACTGCAAATCTTGCAATTGTTAATAATGTGAATACAAAATTAGCTTTATCAATTGGTGAAAATATGTGTCATCATCTTTCTTTAGAAGAAATTTTTAAAAATGTTGAGAAAAATAATGTGACAACTTATCAAATTCTTAAAAATGAAAAGAAAAGTCAAGTCATTTTATGTTCTTGTGCCACAGGGATTGGCACAGCTGAAAAACTAAAAGCCATTTTGGAAGATTCTTTGCCAAAATCTTTACCGGTTAAAGTCATTACTTATGATTATTCTACATTAGTTGATGAAAAAACAGAATCTGAATTATTTAAAAAATATGATATTTTGTGTATTGTCGGAACATTGAATCCTAATATTCAAAATATGAAGTTTATACCTATTGAAGAATTGATTTTGAAAGATTCTTTTAATATATTGATAGATCAATTTAAAGAATATGTGAGTCATGAGGATATGGAGGATTTTAGAAAGAAAATCCTAAAAAATTTTTCCCTCACAAATATTATTGAAAATTTGACTTTCTTAAATCCTAAACAGCTTTTAGAAAATGTGGCAGATGCCATTGATCGGTTACAATTGGAATTAAAACAAACGTTTTCTTATAATACATGTTTTGGTCTTTATGTCCATGTATGCTGTTTAATGGAAAGACTCGTTGTGAAAGAAGGCGCTGAAGAATATAGTAAAACTCTAAATGAATGTACAGAGGAACAAAAAATCTTTGTTCAACATGTGAAGAATGCTTTTGCAAAAGTAGAGAGACATTATCATGTGGCAATTCCATTAGAGGAGATTGATTATATTTATATATATATTAAGAATTTTCAAAAAAATTAACAATGAATTTCATCTTTTTTCTATAAATATGATTTTTGGCACAACTTTTGCTTGTAAATAAGTGAAAGACATGAAAGTGTCGCAATTAAAGGAGGAGGAAAATATGAGTATTAAATTAGGTCGTATTGACTATCGTTTGCTTCATGGTATTGTTGCAACACAATGGGCACCACAATCAGGCGCTCAAAGAGTCATGGTTATTGATGATCATACTGCCAATGACCCTATTATTAAAGAAAGTATGAGATTGGGGAAACCGGCAGGAATGGCTTGTTCTATTATTACTTTAGAAACAGCTTTGACAAATTTTAAAGCAGGTAAATATGACAACCATTCAGTGTTTGTCGTTGCTGCTGATCCTGACATTTTCTTGAAACTTCAAGAAGCTGGACAAAAGATTCCAACACTTATTTTAGGATTAACAAAATCTGATGAGCATGCTACAAAAGTAAGCAATAGAGCAAGTGTAAGAGAAGAAGAAAAACCAATTTACAAGAAAATTATTGAAAATGGAACAGAAGTTTTAGTGAAGTTTGTTCCAGGAGATAAAGATTTGAAATTGGAACATGCAATGGAATTATAGGGAGGAAGAAAGATGGAATTAACTGTTATACAAATTATTTTAATTACTTTGGTTGCATATCTAAAAATGACAGATACTGTCACAACGCAATTATTAGCTTTCAATACAATTATTTGTGGATGGATCACTGGTTTGATTGTTGGAGATGCAACAACTGGTTTATACATTGGAGCAACTCTACAATTAATGTCAATGGGTGTTGTTGCTGTTGGTGGGTCATCTATGCCAGATTATCCAATTGCAGCAATTATTGCAACAACAATTGCTGTTACAACTGGACGTGGAATGGAAGCAGGATTGGCAGTAGGATTACCAGTTGCAATGTTGGGTGTTAACTTAGATGTCATCTATAAAATCTTTAATGGTTTCTTGATGAGAAAAGAACAAAGTTTAGCTGAAGCTGGAAAATTTGATCAAATGTTAAGAGTGATTAAAATTTCACCTATTTTCTATGGATTATGTTCTGCTTTACCTGTTTTTATTGCAATTGTTTTAGGACCAACTGTAGTTAACCAAATCTTAGATTTTATGCCTGCATGGTTTACAAATGGTTTAACAATTGCAGGTGGTTTATTACCTGCTGTTGGGTTAGCCATGTTATTAATGTATATGCCATTTAATAAATATTGGTCATTCCTTTTAGTTGGTTTTGTTTTAACTGCTTATTTAGGTGTACCAGTATTAGGTGTAGCAATGGTAGGTTTAGCTGCTGCTTATGAAGTTTATAAGAGTAAAATCAATGTTGCAGTTGAAGGAACAGTTGTAGGAGGATTAGAAGATGAGTAAGGAAAAAGTTTTAACAAAGAAAGATTTACGTAAAGCTGCGGCAAGATGGTTAATTGGTATTAGTACATTTAACTATGAAACACAATTGGCACCATCTGTTGTTTATTCTGTATATCCATGTTTGAAAAAAATGTATTCAAATGAGGAAGATTTGAAGAAATCAGTTTTAAATCAAATGAAATATTATAATACAATGCCTTGGGTTTCTCCATTTGTTATTGGAGCAGCTTTAGGTATTGAAGATGAAGGTGGTATTGATTCTTTAGATGCTGTCCAAGACTTTAAAGTTGGTTTAATGGGACCTCTTGCTGGTATTGGTGATACAATTGGTTGGGCAATGATTCCAACAATCTTTGGATCAATTGCTGCTTCAATGGGTATGGAAGGAAATCCATTAGGAATTTTCTTATGGTTAGCTTTTACTTTAGCATTCCTGATTATTCGTATTTTAGGATATGAGATTGGATACAATCAGGGGGTCAAATTAATTACTCAATTTGGTGATAAGATTACTGTTTTTACAGAAGCTTGTTCAGTATTAGGTTTAACTGTCGTTGGTGCCCTAGTTGCTTCAGTTGTGAAATTAAATACAGGATTGACTTTTACAAATGGTGATGTTGTTATGGAAGTTCAAGGACTTATTGATGGTGTTATGCCTTCATTGCTTCCTGTTGTTGCATTAGCTGTGATTTACTATTTTATGTCAAAGAAAAAAGTAAAAATGACTTGGATGATTCTTTTCATTATTATTGCTTCAATGATAGGTGCAGCTACTGGAATCTTAGCATAGAAAAGAGGTTGTTACGATGAAAGTGGCAAGTGCTATTGCAAATATCAGACCTCATTGTGATGTACATTTGGTTGGATATGTTGGAGAAGATAGACAACATGTTGCGAAAGGGATCCATGATGATCCCTTGGCTATCTCTCTTTTGTTGGAGATTAACGGCAAAAGGTTGTTATTTGTGAGTATTGATGTTATTATTTTAGCAGGAAGAAAAGCAGAAATCTTACGAAAGAAGATTTGTCATCAATTACATCTTGATGAAGAAAATGTCATATTAAATGCAATTCATTCTCACTCTTTAGCCAATGGTTTTTGTGATGGCCCACTCTTTGGGATTCCAGATAATAACGAATATTTCCAATATGCATGTGATCAAATTTTACTCAGTTTGCAAGGCATTGAAGAGAAATTAGAAAATGTGACGATGGAAATAGGAACAACAAAAGTTCATGGTTTTTATAGCAAACGTACGGATGTCACTTTGCCTTTTGATGATCATGCAGCGATTATAAAATTTATCCATGATGATCGCGTTATTGCAGCAATGTGCAACATCAATTGTCATGCCACTGTTTTAGGTCCTAAAAATATGCTTTTAAGTTCAGATTTGATTGGTGAAGTCAGACGTTTGATGGCTCAAGAGTTGGGGGTCATTCCTTTTACATTTACAGGAGCGAGTGGTGATATTAGTAATCGTCAATTTCGCCAAGGTAATGATTTTTCAGAATTAGAAAGAGTAGGTCAGGGAATAGCTGGGATTTTGAAAGATATTTCTCATTATCATCAGCTTCGCATCAAGGATTTTTGTATGAAAACATACGACTATCATATTGCTTATGATAATACTCTTTATTATAGTGAGTATCAAAAAGGTATTGATGAGGCTAATGCAGTTTTAAGTCAAAAGAATATTTCACTAGATGAATGGAAGATGCGTACATCTGAAAAATTAGCATTAGAAGAAAAAATGAAAACAAAGAATGTTGATTTTCATGTAAAAGGGAAAATACTTCATATGGATGAATTAACAATCGTCACTTATCCAGGTGAACTTGCCAGTCGATTTGGATTAGAGCTTCGTAAGAAATGTCAAACACCATACTTCTTGTTGATAGGATATGCTGATGATTATCAGGGATATTTTATTGAGGAAGAAGAATATGGGAAGACGTATGAAACGAAAGCTTCAAATACACCTAAGGGAGAAACAGAAAAAATTGTTAAGAAGATAGGAGATTTATTATGAGAAGGTTTATTTTTGCATCACATCATAGACTAGCTTATGGACTTAAGGATACTGTTAATTTTTTGACAAATCATGCTAAAAAAATTTATGATATTAACGCATATATTCAAGATGATGAGAAGGACTTATCAGAGGTCGTTGCTGATCTTTTTCGTCAATTTGATGCTGATGATGAAGTTGTTGTCTTAACAGATTTGATGGGTGGAAGTGTTTATCAAAAGTTTTATCCTTATGCAAGTGATAAGGTTCATGTGATTTGTGGTATGAATCTTCCTTTAGCAATGAGTTTTCTTTTGGCCAGTGATGATGTTCCTTTGACAAAGGAATCTGTTCTTCAAATGATTGAAGAATGTAAAAATCAATTGATATATGTGAATCAAATGTGTTCTCATGATATTGATAACGATGATGAATAGAAACAAGGAAGTTTTCAGCTTTCTTGTTTTCATATGAGGTTGAAAAATGAGCTTAAAGAATTTGAGAGATCTCCATCAGGCAAATCCTCAAATAAGGAAACATATGCTTTACAGATCAGAGAGCTTGAGAGGAATTGATAAAGACGATTTAGAACAATTGCGAAGATTAAATGTGCGTTATGTGGTTGATTTAAGAAGTGATGAAGAGGTCAATGTAGATTCTTATCAATTACCAGAGGATTTTTGTTATTATCATATCTCTGCTCTTCATACCCAAGACGGCTTAGAAAATTTTTACTTCTTTTCACTTATTCATCCTCATTCTACAGAAGAAGATATTATGAAAGCATCTTCTTTTGTCAGAGAGGGGTATAAGGTTTTACCTTTTGACAACAATGCTTATCAAAAGATTTTTGATTTGATGTTACAAGAAAATGGAGGTATACTGTTTCATTGCAGTTCTGGAAAAGATCGTACAGGTGTGATAGCAGCCCTTATTCTTAAAATGTTTGGGACTTCTGATGTAATGGTTATGAATGACTATCTTTTGAGTAATGAATTGATTTTGGATGAATTGAAAGACAATATTAAAAATATTGGACTTAACGAGGAGCTACAAGCTGTATTGACGTATTGTTGTAGTGTTCATGAAGAACTTTTGGTGTCTAGTTTTGATGAAATTCTTCAAAAATATTCTTCTTGGGATGAATATTTTGCATGTGAGTATGGATTAACTCAAGAAAAAAGAAAATTTTTAAATAAAAAATATCTTCGATGAACAGAGTATATAATGAAATGATGGAATATATGAATGATAACTGATTGTTTTCTATAACATCCTCCCAATTATTATAGAAAACAGTAGTCATGTTATTGTCGCGTAAAAGCGATAATTTGTAAAAATAGTTAATGTGATAACAAATGAAAAATATTTAAGGAAGGAGAAATAATATGCAGATTATTGAAGTCATTAATAGAATGAAAGCCTATCATAAAGGTGGCGAAGATATTCGTGAGGAAACAACGAGAGATAAGATTCTTTATGGGAATCCTTACCAAGAATGTACAGGTATTGTAACAACGTGTTGGGCAAATATCGATGTGATCAAGAAAGCTCATGAATTAGGTGCTAATCTTATTATTTGTCATGAAGCTTTATTTTGGAATCATGGAGATCATACAGAATGGTTATTAGAACAAAAAAATGCAACATTCTTAGAAAAAAAGGCATTATTAGATCAAACAGACATTGTTGTATGGCGAGATCATGATTATATTCATTCAGGTATTCCAATGGCAGATGGGACTTATACAGATGGAATATTTTACGGATTTGCGAAATTGATTGGTTGGGATCATTATATTGTTGGTAATGTTGAACAACCACTTATGTATGAAATACCTGAAACAACAGTGCAAGCTGTTGCCCAATTGATGATGGATAAATTTCATTTAAATGGTGCAAAAGTGTTAGGTAATCCAAATACCAAAGTCAAAAGAGTTTATATTCCTGCACATATTATGGGACCAGGTGATAGTGATGTCATTACGAAGGTTGATGCTGAAAATATTGATTTATTATTGCCATTAGAATTAATTGACTATACTGTGAGTGAATATATTAGAGATAGTGGATTGTTAGGAAAAAATAAGGCTATTTTAACGGTAGGACATTTTAATGCTGAAGAACCAGGAATGGAGTATATGTTAAATTATATTCCTGAGGCAGTGGGGGAAAACATTCCTTGTCATTTTGTCCAATCAGGCGATAATTATGAGTATTATGTAGATCATCAATAAGAGTCAAAAAGCAGATTTTCTTTTTATAGAAATCTGCTTTTTAAATGATGATATTTAGCAATATCTTTGTTTTAGTATAATCTACGACAAGTATACCATTCACTTTGCCAATAATTTGTATTCAAATTAGCAACCTGAACTGGCATTCCTTCTGTTGGCGCGTGAACCATTTTATTATCACCGATATAGATTCCAACATGATGGACACCGCTAGCAGACCCATTACTGCTAAATAAGATGATATCTCCAGCTTGAAGTTCGCTCTTTGAAACAGCTTTTCCTGCAGAAAGCATTGATCCTGTATAATGAATACGTCCCAAATCTACTCCAGCTTGATAATGTGCCCAATTGACAAGCCCTGAACAATCAAATTGAGATTGATTTGGATTTTTGATTGTTGTCCATGAATGGGCAGCACCCCAGACATATGTACAGCCTAATCGTGATAAAGCTTTGTTAGCAATTTTTAATCCTAGTTCTTCACTTGAACTCAATTCATCTGAAGTATCAGGATTCGTTTCCTCTGGTTTTGGTGTCTCATCAGGTTTTTGTTCTTCAGATGGTGTTTCTGGCTTTGTTGTTTCTGGCTTTGTTGTTTCTGGTTTCGTCGTTTCTGGCTTTGTTGTTGTCGTTGGCTTTGATGTTGTTGGATTTTTATTTGGTATAGCTTGAGTGACATTATTGACCTTTGACTCTTCAGAAGCTTTTTTCAAAGCGGCTAAATTGGCTGCAATGCTTTCGGCTGATTCTTGGTTCTGAGAAATTTCTGAATTTTGATTTGCCAATTCTTTGTTTTGAGCAGTTAATTGATCTATAAATTTTTTTTGCAAATTTGCTTGTGTTTTTTTATCTTCTTCTAATGATTCTTTTAACAATGTTAGCGTTGATTGTTGTTTTTCTACTTCTGCCAAGCTTTCTTTTAATTCTTGAATCAGCTCATTATCATAATTTGTAATTTCTTTAAAGTTAATCAGTCGTCCAATAAAATCAGAAATACTTTGAGAATTAAAAATATATTCAATATACATATTTGAATTATATGTCGTTTGCATAGCATATAAACGATCTTCTAATTGTCCCTTTTTAGTAGAAATTTCTTGATTGAGGGATTTGATACTTGCTGTTACATAGGCTAATTCAGCTTCAGCATCTTTAATCTTTTGATCAAATTCACTGATTTGTTGAGTAATTTCATCAATAGATTGTTGTGTTTTTTGAAGATCTTGTTTCATATCTTTTGTTTCTTCTTTAAGTTGCTTTGTTTTATCATTTAAATATGTATTAAATTCTTGACAAGTCTTTTGTTGTTTATCAGTTAATTTTGATGAAGAACATAGTTTGATATATTTTTCTTCCTGACCAGTAAAGTCTTCTGCTTTTGTTGGTTGATGGATAAAAATGAGACCTATCAATAAAGATAATGTTGTGAAAATAAGAAATGAATTTTTTTTGTTCAATGCATAGACCTCCTTTTGTTCATCTTTATTTTAAAGAGTTTTTTGATGATGTCAATCTTTTTATTGACGAGAACATTTTTCTGCATCAATACTTAAAACAATCATAAGAACATATAAAGCATCTTGAGGATGAACAATATCTAAGATATAAGTGTCTGTCCAATGAAAAAGTTCTTTTGAAATTGTTGCAATAAGTTTATGATTTTCATCAAAAATCTGATAATCCCATTCAAGCCAATTGCCTTCAATAGTCCAACCGTTACATTCAATATGATAAATGGGTTTAAAAAACGTAAATTCTTTATAAATACGACCAATATATTGATCATAAACATACATATTGAATTTAGGAAGAAAAGTGAATATTTCTTCTTTAATTGTACCAATATGTTGATGTTGTTGATCGTATATATGTAAACAATGACCCCAACTCAGCTGACCTTCAACACTAAAAACTGGCACGTCATTTTCATCATAAATATCATAACTATCAAACCATGTGAAAAATCTTTGTTTAAACAATAGTTTCATAAAATCACCCTATTTATTATAACATATTTTGATATAAAGGCCAAAAGAAAAGAGTAGTGAAACTACTCTTTATGACTTGCAATAATACGATTTGTGACTAAATCAGGAGCGAATTCGTAACCTAAGAATTCCATATCAAAGAATCCCTGCCCTTGAGTCATTGATCTTAAATCAACAGCATAATTCATGACCTCAGATTGAGGAGCTTCTGCAGTAATCTTAATCATACCATCTTCCAAGATGTCACTTCCCATAACACGAGCACGTTTTTTATTAAAACTACTCATAATATCACCAGTGAAATGATCGTCAACGTAAACATGTAAAGTGACAAATGGTTCCAATAGAGCAGGTTTAGCTTTAGGAATCGCATCTTTGAAACACATGATTGTCGCAGTTTTAAAGGCCATTTCTGATGAATCAACACTATGATAAGATCCATCAATCAATGTTGCTTTTACACCTAAAACAGGATACCCTGCTAAAACACCAGATTTTGTGGCTTCTATCAAACCTTTTTCAACAGCAGGGAAATAGGCTTTAGGAACAGCTCCACCAAAAATATTTTCTTCAAAAACATAAGGAACACTATAATCATGTAATGGTTCAAAAGTGATTTCAACATCACCATATTGACCATGTCCACCAGATTGCTTCTTATATTTATAACGGTGTGTGACACTACCTCTAATTGTTTCTCTATAAGGAATGATGATATCATCTAAAGCCACTTCAATTTTAAATCTCTCTTTGAGTTTAGAAACGACAGTTTCAATGTGAATATCTCCAATACCATATAAACATTGTTGTTTTGTTTCAGGGTTATTCTCAAATTTTAATGTTTTATCTTCTTCTAAGAGTTTAGATAATGCAGTCGTAATTTTTTCTTCATTGCTCTTTCCAATTGGTTTAATCGCTTTACCAAAGTATGGATGAGAAAAGATGATTGGATCATAGATGACACGATAATCCAATGTACATAATGTATCATTTGTTTGCGTATATGATAATTTAGCTAAAGCTCCGATATCACCAGCATTCAAAGAGTCAACTTCAATCAAATCTTTACCTTTCATAATATAAAGCTTATTGACTCTTTCGACTTCTTTTTTATTCACATTATATAAAGACATGCCCGTTTGAATAGATCCCGTACAGACTTTAAATAAAGAAATTCTACCAACAAATGGATCAGCAATTGTTTTGAAAACAAATAATGATGGAGGTAAAACTTCATCAAAACCAATGAGATCTTCCTCACCAGTTTCTTCATTCTTCACAACCATTGAATTAACCATATCACCAGCAGCACTATAGAAAGCAACCATAGAATTTAAAACAATTTGAATTCCTATTTGATTTGTCCCACATAAAACAGGAATCAATGTTTTGTTCATAACACCTTGTCTTAAAGCCCATGAAATTTCTTCTTTTGTAAATGGTTCTTCATTGATATATTTTTCTAGCAATTCATCATTTGTATTTGCGACAGCTTCGTCAATCATGTCTTTGATTGGTGTGATTTCATCCCACATATCATCTGGAATAGGACAAGGATGTGTTTGCTCACCCTCAAAGTAACGTCCTTCCATTTTTGCAACATTGACATACCCTACCATTTTGTTTCCTTCCATGATTGGTACTTGTATAGGGGCTATTGCTTTTCCATAAGTTTTCTTTAATTCCTCTAATTTTGTTTTGTATGCAGCATTAGGATAATCAAGACCACTGATATAAATCATTTTTGCCTTATCAATAGCTTTATGCATTGCTTGTTTTGTTCCTACACTAATTCCTTCAGTTGCTGGTACAACAATCAAAGCACTTTCTGCAACCTTTAAAGCTGCTTCTACTTCACCTGTAAAATCAAATGAACCAGGAGTATCTAAAAGATTAATTTTACATTCATTCCATTCCAATGGAATAATAGATAAACCTACAGAAGATTGTCTCTTGATTTCTTCAGGTGAATAATCGCTAAGAGTATTTCCGTCCTCGACTCTCCCAATGCGATTTGTAATTCCAGCACGATAAGCCATTGCTTCAATCACGCTGGTTTTGCCACTCCCAGAGTGACCTAACACAACGACATTTCCAATTTCGTTTGAGTGATAAGTTCTCATGTCACATCACGCTCCTTTTCTAAGATTTCTTTTTTTTATTTTAACACATAAATAAAAAATTGAAAACGGTTACAGTATAATTATAGTGAAATTTATGAAAAAAGATGATATGATGGAGGTACAGGAGGATGAAATATGGAAGTTGCATTAATTATAGTGTTATTTTTATCAAATGCTTTAGCATTAGATTGTCTTTATAATCAGCGCATTAAAACAACAGGTGCTTTATTAATTTTGAATTTGTGTTTAACTGTTGCATTAGCATATCAATTCAATCAGATGCAAAAGATTGGTTATATCTTATTGGCTTGTGCTGGTCTGATTATCTTGTTTTTTGGTGTAAAGTTTTATTTGAAAAGAAAGCGAGAATCAGATATGATTATTGACAATAATCATATGATTGAAAATGAAGAAGAGGAATAAACAATGGAAACAATAACTTTTGAAATTGAAATGGTGAATGGAAAAACAATGAAGGGTGAACTTTATCCTGAGATTGCACCCATAACTGTGAAAAATTTTGTTGGTTTGATTGAAAGAAATTTTTATGATGGGTTGATCTTTCATCGTGTCATTCCTGGATTTATGATTCAAGGTGGTGGTGTTGATGAAAATATGCAGGAAAGAAGTTGTCCTTCTATTAAAGGAGAATTTAAGAGTAATGGAGTAGACAATCATCTGTTGCACACTAGAGGGGTATTGTCAATGGCTCGTACTATGGTGAAAGACTCAGCAAGTTCGCAATTTTTTATCATGCATGCAGATGCTCCACATTTAGATGGTGATTATGCAGCTTTTGGAAAAATCACAGAAGGGCTAGAGGTTGTTGATGAAATTGCCAACGTTCCAACGAATTATGCTGATTGTCCTTTAACACCCGTTGTGATTAAAACAGTGAGGTTACGATGATGAAACTCTTTTATTTAAAAAATTGTCCACATTGCCGTAGAGCAATGGATTGGATGCAGCAATTGTATCAAGAAAATCCCAAATACAAAGAAATTCCTATTGAAATGATTGAGGAATCAGAGCAGGCCCAATTGGCTGAACAATATGACTATTATTATGTCCCATGTTTCTTTGATGGTGAAAAGAAACTTCATGAGGGTGTCGCAAGTTTAGATATGATGAGAAATCTTTTTGATGATTATTTAAGGAGGAATAAGAAATGAATATTTTAGTTGCTGGTGGTGCTGGTTATATCGGAAGTCATATTTGTGTAGAGTTGATTCAAGCTGGGCATGATGTTGTAGTGATTGATGATTTTTCTAATTCTAAACCTGAAGTCTTAGGGTATATCAAAGATATTACAGGGAAAGATGTCAAATTTTATGAATTCAATATTTTAGATGAAGCAAAAACAGAACAAGTTTTCCAAGAGAATAAAATTGATTCAATTATTCATTGTGCTGCTTTTAAGGCAGTTGGTGAATCTGTTGTTAAACCTATTGAATACTATACTAACAATTTAACAACAACTTTAATTATGACAAAGATGATGAGAGAATATGGTGTAAAAAATATTGTCTTTAGTTCTAGTGCCACAGTATATGGTGATCCTGAAGTTGTGCCTTTAACAGAAGATTGCAAACTTGGTGAAACAACAAATCCTTATGGAACAAGTAAAGCGATGATGGAAAGAATTTTAACGGATGTCCAACATGCTTATCCTGATATGTCAGTCACATTATTGCGTTACTTTAATCCAATTGGGGCCCATGAATCAGGATTGATAGGTGAAGATCCAAAAGGTATTCCTAATAATCTTATGCCTTATATTATGAAGGTCGCAACAGGAGAATTACCATGCTTAGGTGTCTTTGGGGATGATTATGATACCCCAGATGGAACAGGTGTGAGAGATTATATTCATGTTGTTGATTTAGCAAAAGGACATGTTTTGGCTATTGAAAAATATCAAGAAGCAGGTGTTCATATTTGTAATTTAGGAACTGGAAAAGGATATAGTGTGCTAGAGATAGTCCATGCCTTTGAAAGAGTTAATGGAATAAAAGTTCCATATGTCATCAAGGATAGACGTCCTGGAGATATTGCGACATGTTATGCTGATCCAACTCGTGCCAAAAAGGAATTAGGTTGGGTTGCTGAAAAAACGTTGGATGATATGTGTCGTGATACTTGGAATTTTGCGAAAAAACATTAAAAGAGCTTTGGCTCTTTTTTTGTATGTGTTAAAATAGAAATAAGGAAGTGGTCAAGATGAAGGTCAGAAGACATTATATTTTTCAAGGACGTGTTCAAGGAGTTGGATTTCGTATTACGACTTATCAAAAAGCAAACCAGTTTCGTTTGACTGGTTGGGTGAGAAACTTAACAAATGGAGATGTTGAGGCATGTTTTCAAGGTGAAGAAGAATCTATCAAAGATTTGGTGCGTTATATGCAAAGTATCCGTTATATTCGTATTGAAGCCATGGAAGTAGAAGACTTACCAGTGCTTGAAAGTGAGACGTCTTTTGAAATGAAATATTAAATGATAGTCATAAAGTATATATTTATCATGATTTTTTCTTGTCTTTTTTGAAACTTTTCATACGATGATTATGAGTGGTGAATAAGAATTGTGACAGGGCTTATAAAAATGGTAAAAAATGGAAAGGAAATTCCAAGATTTTCTCTTTTCATTTGATATGAAATAGGCTATAATATCTTTAGAGAGGCAATAATAGAATCTTTAAAAATCAAAAAGTATTGATTTTATCAATGCTTTTTGATTTTCTTTGCGAAAAGTAAAAAAATAAATGAGAGTTATGGAGCATATTGCTTTTGTGAAGTGAAAACATATGTTAGACTTGATATACATAAGAAAAAAACATAATTTGATGTACATATAGAATAGGAAAAGGGAGGAGTAAGTGCATGAAGATTATTAAACGTAATGGGACAGAAGTGACCTTTGATGAATTAAAGATTACGGCTGCTATTCAAAAGGCCAATGCTGAGGTTGTAGAAACAGAGAGATTAACAGAAGAAGACATTGATAATATGACAAATAATGTTAAATATCAATGTGAAAAAATGAAAAGAGCACTGAGTGTAGAAGAAATTCAGAATTTAGTAGAAAATGAAATTATGAAGTTAAATGCTTTTGCGGTTGCAAGAAAATATATTACATATCGTTATAAAAGAGCATTAGTGCGTAAAGCAAATACGACTGATGAACAAATTTTAAGTTTAATTGAATGTGATAACGAAGAAGTAAAACAAGAAAATTCAAATAAAAATCCAACTGTGAATAGTGTACAAAGAGATTATATGGCTGGAGAAGTCAGTAAAGATATTACAAAACGTTTATTGTTACCAGAAGATATTGTGAAAGCACATGAAGAAGGTATTATTCATTTTCATGATTCTGATTATTTTGCACAACACATGCACAACTGTTGCTTAGTGAACTTAGAAGATATGTTACAAAATGGGACGGTTATTAGTGAAACAATGATTGAAACACCAAAGAGTTTCTCGACAGCCTGTAATATTGCTACTCAGATTATTGCTCAAGTTGCAAGTTCTCAGTATGGTGGACAAAGTATCAGTTTATCACATTTAGCACCTTTTGTTGATGTGAGTCGTCAAAAGCTAAGAAAAGAAGTACGCGAGGAGTTTGCGAGTGAAGGTATTGAGGTGACTGAAGCACAAATTAATGAAGTTGCCGAACAAAGAGTTCGTAAAGAAATTAATCGTGGTGTTCAAATGATTCAATATCAGGTTATTACTTTGATGACAACAAATGGACAGGCACCATTTGTGACAGTTTTCATGTATTTAAATGAAGTGAAAGATCCTCAAATAAAAGCTGATTTGGCTTTGATTATTGAAGAAACATTAAATCAAAGAATATTAGGTGTAAAAAATGAAAAGGGTATTTATATTACACCAGCTTTCCCTAAACTTATTTATGTTTTAGAAGAAGATAATATTCATGCGGATAGTCCTTATTGGTATTTAACAGAACTTGCTGCGAAGTGTACAGCTAAACGTATGGTTCCTGATTATATTTCTGAAAAGATTATGATGGAATTAAAGGTAGATCAAAATAATGAAGGACATTGTTATACATGTATGGGATGTCGTAGTTTCTTAACGCCTTATGTCGATCCAACTACACATCAGCCAAAGTATTATGGACGTTTTAATCAGGGTGTTGTGACGATTAATTTAGTTGATGTTGCTTGCTCATCTAAAGGTGATATGAAAAAGTTTTGGCAGATCATGGATGAAAGACTAGACTTGTGTTATCGTGCTTTAATGTGTCGTCATAATCGTTTAAAAGGAACTCCAAGTGATGTTGCACCGATTTTATGGCAATATGGTGCTCTGGCAAGACTAAAAAAGGGTGAAACTCTAGATAAATTGTTATATGGGGGATATTCAACAATCTCTTTAGGATATGCAGGGCTTTGTGAATGTGTCAAATATATGACAGGAAAATCACATACCGATCCTGATGCAACACCATTTGCGTTAGAAGTGATGCAGTATTTGAATGATAAATGCAGTGAATGGAAAGCTCAAGAAAATATTGATTTTAGTTTGTATGGCACACCAATCGAATCAACAACATACAAGTTTGCAAAATGTTTACAAAAACGTTTTGGAAAAATCAAAGGAGTTACAGACAAAAATTACATTACAAACAGTTATCATGTGAATGTGACAGAAGAAATTGATGCTTTCACAAAATTAACATTTGAAGCTCAATTCCAAAAACTATCGCCAGGTGGTGCTATTAGCTATGTTGAGGTGCCAAATATGCAAGATAACTTAGATGCTGTTTTGGCTGTCATGCAACACATTTATGATCATATTATGTATGCTGAATTGAATACAAAAAGTGATTATTGTATGGAGTGTGGCTATGATGGAGAAATTCAGATTAAAGAAGATGATGGAAAATTAATTTGGGTATGTCCATGTTGTGGAAACACAAATCAAGATAAAATGAGTGTAGCTAGACGTACTTGTGGATATATTGGAACACAATTTTGGAATCAAGGAAGAACGCAGGAAATTAAAGAACGTGTTTTACATTTATAGAGAGGTCATGTACCTCTTTTTCTTTCTTTTGTAATAGGATGATTAGAAAATCTTTATCATAGTCCTTATTTGTGATATAATTACTAGAATGAAAAGAAAATATAATGATTTGAGTGAGGTGAAATAGAATGCATTATGGAGAGATTAAACCAGCTGACATTGCGAATGGTTTAGGTGTTCGAGTATCATTGTTTGTGAGTGGATGTACACATCATTGTAAGAATTGTTTTAATGAAGTAACATGGGATTTCTGTTATGGTCAGCCTTTTGATGAAGATGTTGAAAAGAAAATACTTGATGATCTTAAGCCAAGCTATATTGCGGGACTCACTTTAATAGGTGGGGAACCAATGGAACCTTCAAACCAAAGGGCTTTACTTCCTTTAGTGAAGAAAGTCAAGGCGTTTTATCCTCAAAAAAACATTTGGTGTTATACAGGTTACTTGTTTGATCAGGAACTTTTGAAAGAGAGTCGAGCAAGATGTGAGGTGACAGATGAACTTCTTTCTTATATTGATATTCTTGTTGATGGAAGGTTTGTTGAGGAATTAAAGGATATGAGGCTGCGTTTTAGGGGAAGTTCTAATCAACGTATTATTAAAGTTCAAGAATCGCTTCAAACTGGGAAAATTGTTCTATCTGAATTGAATCAACCTCGACAATAAAAATGTTTATATGGCAGAAATTCTGCTTTTTTCTTTCCTTCAAAATTTTGAATATGAAAGAAATGTAAGAAGGTTAAATAAGTATTTTGTATGAAAAATAAAAATTATGAATATAAAAAATAAAAAAATCCTAAAAACAGGGTGGAAATTTCTTTGTAAATTATATATAATGGAAGGCAGTGAAAGGAGGAATTCCTGAAATGAAAGAAGGCATTAGAAAAGAATATAAAAAGCAATATGATGCTTCTACAAAAAGAATTGATGTGGTTGATGTGCCAGAGTTTAATTTTATTATGATTGATGGAATAGGAAATCCAACAGTTGATGATTTTAAATTAAAGTCCGAGGCTTTACATATATTATCCAAGGCTATTAAAGATTACTTTAAACAGGAGAAAGATATTTTATATTTGATTTCTCCTTTGGAAGGATTGTGGGATACATATGATAATAGTCAGTTTGATGTCACACGAAAGAAAATGATAAAGTTTACTTTAATGATTGCACAGCCGAAAGCTTTAGATGAAAAGACGTTTGAAATGATTAAGGAACATGTCGCTGCAAGAAAGGATAATCCTTTTATTGTAGATGTATATTTAAAGAGAATGACAGAAGGACGCTGTGTACAGATGTTACATAAAGGGGCTTATAATACAGAAATTAATACAACGAAACAGATTATGGAATATATTACAATACAAGGTATGAAACTCATTGGGCTCCATCATGAAATTTATTTAAATGATCCTGATAAGGTTGTCACTGATAAGTTGAAAACTATTGTAAGATATGCTATTGAGGAAGAAGGGGTTTAGCCCCTTTTCGTATATAGAAGGAGGAAAGAACAATGTTGTGTGTTTCATGGAATGTTAATGGACTTCGTGCCTGTTTAAAAAAGGGGTTTGCAGAATTTTTTAAAGAAATAGATGCTGATATTTTTGCCATACAGGAAACAAAGTTACAGAGACATCAAATTGATTTAGAATTTGATGGTTATCTTTCATATTATAATGATGCAATTAAAAAAGGTTATAGTGGAGTGGCTATATATACGAAAAAAGAACCATTGAGCGTTTCTTATGGGTTAGGAATTGAAGAACACGATCAAGAAGGAAGAGTGATTACATTAGAATATGAGAATTTCTTTTTTGTTACTGTTTATACGCCGAATTCAAAAAGAGAACTTACACGATTGGATTATCGTCAAGTTTGGGAAGATGCTTTTAGAGATTATGTCAATAAACTTAAAATGAAGAAATCTGTTGTGATGTGTGGTGATTTGAATGTTGCTCATCAAGAAATTGATTTGAAAAATGATAAAACAAATCATCACAATGCAGGATTTACTGATGAAGAAAGAGCAAAATTTACACAATTGTTGGAAAGTGGATTTATTGATACGTTTAGATATAAATATCCTGAGAAGGAAACATATTCCTGGTGGTCTTATATGTTTAAAGCGAGGGAAAAGAATGCTGGCTGGCGAATTGATTATTTTGTTGTTTCAGATGATTTAAAAGAGCAAATTAATGATGCTTATATCTATACAGAAATTATGGGATCAGATCATTGTCCAGTAGGAGTACGATTGGAGGGTTTGTTATGAAATGTATGATTATATCAGATATTCATGGATCATATGATGATTTAAAGAGAGTGATTGAGATTTTTGAGGAAGAAAATATGGATCAATTGATATTGCTAGGTGATTTATTATATCATGGTCCAAGAAATCCATTGCCTGAAGGATATCAGCCTCAAAAAGTTATTCAATTGCTGAATCAATATAAGGAAAAAATTATTGCTGTTAGAGGAAATTGTGATGCAGAAGTTGACCAGATGGTTTTGGATTTTCCAATACAAGCTGATTATACACAATTGTTTATAGATGGACATCGCTTTTTTATGACTCATGGTCATCTGTATAACGAAGAAAATATGCCTTTGTTAAATAAAGGTGATATTTTGATGTATGGTCATTTTCATGTTCCGATTGCTAAGGAAAAGGAAGGGATTTATATTTTTAATCCATCTTCCATATCTTTACCAAAAAAAGGTGTTAAAAGCTATGGGGTTTATGAAAATCACACACTTACAATTTTTTCTTTAGAAAAAGAACAAATAAAGAAAATGAATGTCTAAAAAATGCAAAAATGTATAAAAAAACCGTGAAATTAAAGTAAAAGTATGGTATTTTTATATTGGTGGGGTGAGCATCATGGCGAAGTATAAAGATATAGCGAATGATATACGAAAAAAAATCAAAAATCAAGAATATACTTTTGGTCAGAAACTTCCCTATGAATACGTTTTATGTATGAGCTATCATTGTAATAAAGAAACAATGAAAAAGGCTTTGGATATATTGGTTAAAGAAGGACTTATTATTCGTAGACGAGGAGCAGGAACTTTTGTTAAGGATTTTGACCCATCTATGGAGAGTGAGGCAGTTAACAAATCAGCAAGAGGACTGACAGCACGTTATGAAGGAATAAAAAAAGTAACAAGTGAGGTTCTAGAATTTGAAGTTGTTCCTGCTGATGAATATCTTTCAAAGAAATTGCAAATTGAAATAGGAGATTTTGTTTATCACATTATTCGTTTAAGATTTTTAGATCAAAAACCACATTTGATTGATATTAGTTATATGCCTATTAGCATTATTCCAAATTTAAAATTAGAACATTTAAAAGGTTCGATTTATAGTTATATTGAAAAAGTTCTCAAATTAAAAATTCAAAGTTGCCATTTAACGATTAATGCAGCTTTGTCAACGCCTCTAGAACAAGAATATTTAGGATTAAAAGAAACAGAGCCTTATATCCAAGAAGAACAGATTTCATATTTGAGTAATGGTGCCATTTTTGAATATACTTTGGCAAGACATCATTATGCGGATTTTGAATTTCAAACAATTGTTGTCCAACAATAGCCTATGGATTTCCATAGGTTTTTCTTATGATTTTCAAAAAATAAAAATTTTTTTATTGAAAAAGTTGGCGTAAAATGGTATTTTTTTTGAAAAGTACCATACTTTTAAATGAAAAGCATTGACATTTTCTAAAATAAATCTTATACTAGTATTGTCAAAAATATTTTAAGGGAGGAAAAAATATGGACGCTTTTGCTGATAAGCTTGGACGTATTGGAGCTTGGTGCGGTCAAAATAAGTATCTTGGTGGTATCAAGAATGCGTTCCAAAACTTCATGCCAGCAACTATCGCTGGTGCAATTGGTGTACTTTGGACTAACGTATTAGTTAACAAAGACACTGGGTTAGGTGCATTATGGAGCCCAATCATGGCTTTAGAAGTATTAAACCCTATTTTTAATGCAATTCAATTTGCAACAATCTCATGTATCTCAATCGGTGTTGTTATGCTTTTAGCTCAAGAAATTGCTGAAGCTAATGGTGAAACTGGAGCTTACAATGCTGTATTAGGTTTCTTATCTTGGTTAGTAGTAACACCTACAACTACTTATGTATGGCAAGCTACTAATGCTGACACAGGTGCATTAGAATATGTAACTGGAACAATACTACCTAGTGGTGTTGAAGCAGTATCTAGCGTGGGTGGAATTCCATCTGGATATACAGGTTCTACTGGATTATTCACAGCATTAATCATCGGTATTCTTGCTATGGAAATTTATGGATGGTTAAGAAAACAAGATGCATTAAAGATTAAAATGCCTGAACAAGTACCTCCAGGTGTTGCTCGTGCATTCGAAGTATTAATTCCATCATTCATTATGTTAGTTATCGTTGGTGGAATCGGACATGGTTTACATTTAGCTACTGGATTATATTTCAATGATGTTATCAGTACTTATTTACAACAACCATTACAAAACATCATCGGAAATAATATTATTGCCGTAATGTTCATGTATGTATTGATCTCATTATTCTGGTTAGTAGGTATTCATGGTAACAACATGTTAGCTGCTGTTAAAGAACCATTATTCAAACCATTGTTATATGCAAACACTGCTTTATTTACTGATGGAAAGAGTATCCCTCTTACTGCTGAAATTAAAGCTCATGGATACTATACAATCAACATGACAATGTTACAAATGTTTGGTGAATGGGGAGGTTCTGGTGTTACTTTAGGTTTAGTTGTTGCTATCTTTATCTTTGGTAAACGTGAAGATAATAAAGCTATCGCTACATTATCAGTAGTACCTGGATTATTCAACATCAATGAAACTGTTACATTTGGTATTCCATTGGTATTAAATCCAATCTTAGGTATTCCATTTATCTTAGCACCAGTTGCTTGTGTATTTGTTGGATGGTTATTAGTATCAATTCATTTCTGTCCATATATCGTACTTGAAGTACCTTGGACAATGCCACCATTATTCTTAGGATTCTTAGCTACAGGTGGAAGTATTATGGGTGCTGTATCACAATTAATCGTAATGGTTGTATCTACACTTATTTATATTCCATTCGTTATTGCTTACGAAAAATATCAAAACAAGCAAGCTGCTGAAGCTTAATAGTTATTTGAATATCGAAAGGACGGTTATCCGTCCTTTTTTTATAAAAGGTATTAGCTTTATGATTATATGATGAATAAGATTGTCATTTGAAGAAAAAACATGTATAATGATAAAGGAAAGTGAGGCATTTATGGAAAAGAAGTTTAAATTCAGAATGAATACTGCAACACTTATTTTTCTTATTGCATATGCTGTGTATTTTGTATATCTTATTATTCAACAACAATATGATTCATTATTAATTGTTGGTATTTTTGGAGTGTTGGTTTATGCCTTTTTTTTGGGATGTAGACCATATCAGTACGTTATAGAAAAAAGAACGTTAACTGTTTGTTATTACTTATGGAAAAATAAAGAAATTGATCTTATGGAATGCGAAGTTATTTGTGATCCAGTTTCAAGGTGGGCTGATGTTGCTACAAGACCACATGCTATTGAAATATATACAAACACAAAAAAACGCTATTGTTTGTTTCCTAAGCAACGTGTTGAATTTGTTGATGCAGTTTTACAGGCAAATAAGAGAATTAATTGTACAGTTCAGGATTATACAGATTATCATAGACAATTAGACAAGAAAATGCGTAAGGAAAGACGCAAAGCAGAAAAACGTGCAAAAAGAGAAAAACAGCAGAAAGAATCTGATGAGTAATCAGATTTTTTATTTTTATTGAAGAGTATATAAAGATATGAATAATTTATATGAATAGAAATATAATGATGTGTGAGGTGAATGTGTTAATAAAAATATAATATTATAATAAAAAAATATCATATTTATGTTGACATGTTTATTTTTTATCTATATAATAGCCTCATGAACATTGATTAATTTATATAGACATTCACAAGATAAATTGATACAATGATTGAAACAAGGGGGACGTATTCAATGGATATGAATAAATTACTAGAAGATTATGGTTGTTTAACATTTAGTGATGACGTGATGAAAGAACGTATTCCTAAATCAACATATAAGGCTTTCCATGAATCATTAGATAAAGGTGAGCCTTTAACACGTGAAACAGCAACTGTTATTGCAAATTCAATGAAAATTTGGGCTGTTGAACATGGAGCAACACATTTTACGCATTGGTTTATGCCAATGACTGGGTTGACAGCTGAAAAGCATGATGCTTTTTTAGAACCTGATGGGAACAAAGCAGTTTTAGAATTTAGTGGAAAGACATTAAGAAAAGGTGAGCCTGATGCATCTTCATTTCCTTCAGGTGGCTTAAGAGCAACATTTGAGGCAAGAGGATATACTGCTTGGGATTGTACATCTCCAGCATTTGTTAAGGATGGAACTTTGTATATTCCAACTTTATTCTGTTCTTATACTGGTGAAGCATTGGATAAAAAGACACCTTTATTAAAATCGGTTGATGCACTTTCAAAAGCATCTTGTCATTTGTTACCTTTATTAGGATTAGAAGGAATTACACAAGTGAGTGCTTCTGTTGGAAGTGAACAGGAATATTTCTTGGTTGCTGATGAGTTTTATCAAAAACGTATGGATTTGAAGTTAACAGGTAGAACTTTATATGGGGCTATGGCTCCAAAAGGACAGGAATTGGAAGATCATTATTTTGGAAGTTTGAAACGTAAAGTTTCAGCATTTATGAAAGATTTGGATGTAGAATTATGGAAATATGGAATTCCATCTAAAACAAAACATAATGAGGTTGCACCTGCTCAACATGAAGTTGCATGTGTTTATAGAAAAGTTAATATTACAAGTGACAATAATCATTTATTAATGTTATTGATGCAAGATATAGCAAAGAAACATGGCTTAAGATGTTTATTACATGAAAAACCATTTGAAGGGGTTAATGGTTCAGGTAAGCATAATAACTGGTCAGTAGTGACAAATACTGGTATTAATTTATTCAATCCAGGTAAGAATCCTGCAGATAATTTACCATTCTTAGCTGCATTAGCATGTACAGTAAAAGCAGTCGATGAATATGCTGACTTATTGCGTATGTCAATTGCATCTGCTGGTAATGATCACAGATTAGGAGCAAATGAAGCACCTCCAGCTATTATTTCTATGTTCTTGGGAGAAGAGTTAGATAAGATTGTTGAAGCGATTATTAATGGTAAAGAATTAGAAGATATCGATACAGGTCGTTTCAATACTGGTGTATCTGTTGTCCCTGATTTTTCAAAAGACAATACAGATCGTAACAGAACTTCACCATTTGCATTTACAGGAAATAAATTTGAATTTAGAGCTGTTGGTTCTGCACAATCAGTTGCTGGGCCAAATACTATTTTAAATGCAATTTTGGCTGAAGAAATGGAAGAAATGGCTCAGGCTATTGAAGGTGGGAAAACACCAATTGAAGTTATCAAAGAATTCTTAACAGATCATCAACGTATTATTTTCAATGGTGATGGATATTCTGCTGAGTGGGAAGTCGAAGCTGAAAAACGTGGTTTAGCAAATAACAAAAATACTGTTGATGCTATGAAATGCTTGAAAGATGAAAAGAATATTGAGATGTTAGATCGTTTAGGAGTTTATTCAAGAGTTGAATTGGCTTCTCGTTATGAAATTTTATTAGAAAATTATAATAAGACAATTCAAGTTGAAGCTTTAACGGCTGCGAAGATGGCTCGAAATGAAATTTATCCAGCTGCTATTGCTTATTTAAAAGATTTAACAAATACGGCATTAGAAGTTAAAGATGCGGGTGTAGATAATGCATTTTTAGTAGATGATGTAAAAGAATTATCTGATTTATTAGCTGAAATGAAGAAGAAAATGGCTGTTTTAGATGAAGAAATTGTTAAGGCTCAAACATGTAATGGTGATGTTATGGATCAAGCGGTATTGTGGAGAGATCATGTTTTTGCAGCAATGAATTCTTTGCGTGAAACAGCAGATACAATTGAGTTAAAGGTTGATTCAAAATATTGGCCAATGCCAACATATGTAGATTTATTGTTTGGAATTTAATGAATGTCGGAAGGAGAAAGCTCCTTCCTTATTTTTTTATAAAAATTTATATATTATTTAAATCATCTATGTTCATAGCATTTTATTGTGAGTGAAAATAAGTGTGTTATTGAAAATCTCATTTTTTCTTTATATAATAAATACATAGGAGTGATGAAAATGAAAGTGAGATTATATAAACCTGTAGATTTAGAAGATGTTTTAGAACTTTTTTATAATAGTGTTCATGAAGTGTGTAGAGAGGATTATACTCGAGAACAATTAGATGCTTGGGCACCACGAGTTCCAGATGTTTTGAGATGGAAAAGCTCACTTAATAGGAATCATACGATTGTGGCCGAAGATAATGGAAAAATCGTTGGTTTTGGAGACATTGGGGAAACTGGTTATTTAGATCGACTGTATGTAGATAGTATGTATCTTCATCAAGGTGTTGCATCTCTCATCTTATATAAGTTGGAAAAATATGCATTAACGAAAGGAATGTGTTTTATGAATACAGCAGCTTCTATTACAGCTAAGCCTTTTTTTGAAAAAAGAGGATATGTTGTGTTGGAAGAACAAATTGTTGAAAGAAGAGGTGTCCGTATGAGACGCTATTTAATGGAGAAGAAACTTTAGTTTCTATTTTCTGTAGAATTTCTTTTTAATGACATATAAAAGAAGAATTGATTTAATGGAATTTATAATGTGGTTGTAAGATTTGATGATGAGGATAAGGCACATGTTTGTGAGTACATTTTGTAACAAATTGAGCTTTGTGTATAAAGATATTTTAACTGATACTGAACAAAATATTTTGGGTCACGAATAAATGGATTTCTTTATTTTTGAAAATGTCTATTGATTAAAAAAATAAAGATAATCATGATTATTCCGCCACATGTATCAATCATAACATCTGTCAACTGTCCAGCACGACCACCAATAAAAAGTTGATGAAACTCATCTGTGCATGCATATATAAAAGTAGCAGCAAGAGAAGAAATGTAAGTTATCTTTTGGTGTATTTCTAAATGTGAAAATCCATAATAAAAAGATAATGATAATAAGGCATATTCACTCATATGAGCCCCTTTTCTTATCATAAATTCTGTAAGAGGAATGTTTAAGTGGTTTTGAATCCATTGAACAATTGTTAAACTCAAGTGAGAAGAATCAGAGCCAGTTTGATGAGAAAAAGAAAAGATGATGATCATTAAGAAAATAGATGGAAGAAAATATTTGAATGTTTTCATGATTTCACCTCTTGATTATTATAAAAGAACTTGTCAGTAATGACAAGTTCTTAATGTTTTAGTCAGATAAATCTTCTCCATTAGTTGCAATAACTTTCTTGTACCAGAAGAAAGAATCTTTTTTATATCTATCTAATGTCTTTAAATCAAATTCTTCTCTATCTACATAGATGAATCCATATCTCTTAACCATTCCTTCATGTGTTGAAATTAAGTCAATAGCTGACCATGGACAGTATCCCATCATTTGTGCTCCATCTGTAATAGCTAATTGAATTTGTTCAATATGCTTTCTTAGATATTCAATTCTATATTGATCATGAACCTTACCATCTTCTGTTAATTTGTCATATGCTCCAAGTCCGTTTTCAGTAACAATCATTGGTAAACGATATCTTGAATACATTTCTCTGATGGTTGCTCTAAATCCCATTGGATCGATTTCCCATCCAAAATCAGTGTGTGGTAAGTTTGGATTTGCAGCTCCAATATAAACTTCTTTTTCCATTCTTGTTTTTTGTTGATCATGTCCAAAAGTATCAGGTGTATCTTCACCACACCATTGTACAGTTGCTGTTGAATAATAATTAAAACCTATAAAATCAGGATGTCCATTTGCTAAAATTTCCATATCACCTTCTTCAATGACAGGCGTTGCATTTCTTTTTTCCATGAAGGCCCAAGCAAGATGATTATATTTTCCATAAACGGCCATATCTAAATATAACCAGTTTCTAATGGCATTTAAGTTTTGAGCAGCTAAAATATCTTCAGGTTTACAGCTTGCAGGATAAGCAAGAGAGATATTTGGGGCAGGTCCAATTTTTCCACCTTCAACCATTTCATGGCATAATGCCATTGCTTTTGCTTGAGCAACGAGCATATGATGATTTTGTTGATATAAACTCTTATATTTTTCAGGACCAGTTAAAGTTGTTGTTCCAATAATATCACCAGATAAAATCAAAACGTTTTGTTCATTGATTGTTAACCAATATTTCACCCTGTCTCCAAAGTTTTCAAACATGACCTTTGCGAAATTAACAAACCAATCAATAGATTCTCTTCTTTCCCATCCACCTTGTTCTTCTAAAGCTTGAGGTAAATCAAAATGGAACATTGTTACTAAAGGAATAATATTATATTTTAAACATTCATTAATGACATTGTTGTAATATTCAATTCCTTTTGGATTAACTTCACCAATACCTTTTGGCAAAATTCTTGACCAAGAAATAGAAAAACGATAAGTTTTGAATCCCATTTCAGCCATTAATGCGATATCTTCCTTGTATCTGTGATACTGATCAGCACAGACAGTTAAATCAGATGTTCCTGCTGGTACTTTTTTGACATCTTGTACAGATGGGCCTTTTCCATCTTCTAAATTGGCACCTTCTACTTGATAAGCAGATGTACTTGCTCCCCAAAGAAAATCTTTAGGAAATGGTTTTAATGTTTTATGTATCATCATAAATCCTCCTCTTTTATAAATTTATTATAAATGAAAAAATGGATTTTTTTTCGTTTTTCCAGAATATGAAAAAACTTGTCATGCGACAAGTTTAATCAGATAAATCTTCTCCATTAGTTGCAATAACTTTCTTGTACCAGAAGAAAGAATCTTTTCTATATCTATCTAATGTCTTTAAATCAAATTCTTCTCTATCTACATAGATGAATCCATATCTCTTAACCATTCCTTCATGTGTTGAAATTAAATCAATGGCTGACCATGGACAGTATCCCATCATTTGTGCTCCATCAGTAATAGCTAATTGAACTTGTTCGATATGATCTCTTAAATATTTGATTCTATATTGATCATGAACTTTACCATCCTCAGTTAAAGTATCATAAGCTCCAAGTCCATTTTCTGTAACAACCATTGGTAAACGATATCTTGAATACATTTCACGAATTGTTGCTCTAAATCCCATAGGATCAATTTCCCAACCAAATTCAGTTGTTGGTAAGTATGGATTTTTGAATCCTCTGTAGAATCCAGCTTCCCCACGAGCAGTTTGTTGGTCAGCACCTGGATCCATTTTTTCAGTACCATCACTTGCTTCAACAGTTGCAGTATTATAATAGTTAAATCCAATAAAATCAGGATGTCCATTCTTTAATGCTTCTTCGTCACCTTCAGCAAATTCAGGACATGCATCATTTTCTTCTAGATAGGCCCAAACCAAGTTATTATAAACACCATAAACAGCCATGTCTAAATATAACCAGTTTCTAATGGCATTGTAGTTTTGAGCTGCTAAAGTATCTTCTGGTTTACAGCTTGCTGGATAAACTAATGAAATATTTGGTGCTGGTCCAATTTTAGCATTTGGTAACATTTCATGACATAATGCCATTGCTTTTGCTTGAGCAACTAACATATGATGATTTTGTTGATAAGTCTCTTTTAAAACATTTGTGCATCCTTCAGGAATTGTTAATGTTCCAATGACAGGTCCAACTAAAGTTAACATATTTTGTTCATTGATTGTTAACCAATATTTGACTCTGTCACCAAAGTTTTCAAACATCACTTTTGCAAAATTAACAAACCAATCAACTGATTCTCTGTTAGACCAAGATCCACGTTGATCTAAAGCAGCAGGCATATCAAAGTGGAACATTGTCACTAATGGTTCGATACCATATTTTAGACATTCATTGATGACATTGTTGTAGTATTCGATTCCTTTTGGATTGACAGCTCCTGTTCCTTCAGGAATGATTCTTGACCAAGAAATAGAAAAACGATAAGTCTTGAATCCCATTTCGGCCATTAAAGCAATATCTTCTTTATATCTGTGATATTGGTCAGCACAAACAGTTAAATCAGAAGTTCCTTCTGGTACTGTTTTGACATCCTGACAAGATGGACCTTTTCCATCTTCTAAGTTTGCACCTTCTACTTGATAAGCAGATGTACTTGCTCCCCAAAGGAAATCTTGAGGAAATGGTTTTAATTTTTTGTGTAACATTTTCTTTCTCCTTTACTTTTTATTTAATCCCATTATATATGAATATATTATATCACACATGTTTTTGCAAAAAATGAAAAAATTTTTTATTTTATGAAAAAACTGAATGTATTCTCATTCAGTTAATCATCTATTTGTAATTCTTCCCATGTATTCATAAGATTTTCTAATTCTAAATTGGTTTGATCTAGGTTTTTGACAACTTCATTGTACTTTTGATAGTCATTGAGAATGTTCTCATCATGCATCATTTCTGTATATTGTTTGATTCTCATTTCTAAATCAGAAATTTCTTTTTCTATTTTTTTAATTTGATTTTGTTGTTTTCTCAGTTCTGACTGAGATTTCTTTTTCTCTAAATAAGAGACATTCTTTTCTTTTTCAACCTTTGTTTCAACTTTACAATCTAAGTAAGCTGTATAATTTCCTGTATAAGTTTTAGCTTGATGAGCAGTCATTTCTACAACTTTTGTAGCAAGTTTATTGATAAAGTAACGATCATGACTAATGAAAAGAATTGTTCCTTCAAAAGATAACAAAGCATCTTCTAAGACTTCTTTAGATTCAATATCAAGATGATTGGTTGGTTCATCAAGAACTAAGAAATTACACTGTGATAACAGAAGTTTCATTAAAACAACACGTCCTCTTTCACCACCTGATAAGACATCAATGGTTTTAAAAACATCTTCTCCTTTGAATTGGAAAGAAGCACAGGCACTTCTGATTTGAGTATTATTCATTTGAGGATATGTATCACTGATTTCTTGGAAAATTGTTTTATGAAAAGATAAAGATGTATGTTCTTGGTCATAATATCCAATCATCACTTTACTTCCCAGTTTGATTTTTCCACTTTGTGGGATATAATCACCTAAAAGAATATGAAAGAGTGTTGTTTTTCCAATACCATTAGGCCCTATTAAAGCTACTCTTTCTTGTTTTTTAACTTCAAAATGAATATGATCAAATAAAGGTTTATCAAAAGCCATAGCTAGGTCTTTGACTTTTAAAACATCATATCCAGATTCAACAAGAGGTTGAAATTGAATTCTCATCGCTTGAGGTAAAGTCTCAGGTTTATCCACTTTCTCCATTTTTTCTAAAGCTTTTTCTTTACTTTCAGCTCGTTTGACTTGTTTTTCTCTACCAAATGATTTCAACAAATCAATGCTTTCTTGCATTCGTTTGATTTCTTTTTGATTATTCACATAATGCTTTAATTCAACATCTCTATTATGTTTTTTAATCGTTGCATACTCTTGGTAAGAACATTTATAGAGTGTTGATTTTCCATTCTCTATTTCCATGATCTGATTCGTGACTTGATCAATGAAATATCTGTCATGAGAAACCATAATAATGGCATTTGGATAACTCTTAAGATAATTTTCTAACCATTCAATAGATTCTACATCTAAATGATTTGTTGGTTCATCTAATAGTAATAAGCTAGGTTTCAATAAGAGTAATCTTCCCAATGAAATACGTGTTTTTTGCCCACCAGATAATATACCAACAGTCATATTCCAAGTACTTTCATCAAAACCAAGTCCTTTTAAAACACCTTTGATTTGACTTTGATAAGAATAACCCCCATCTCTTTCAAATTCATATGTTAATTGATCATATTCTTTCATAATGGAGTCTAGATTAATTGATGAAGACATCAATTGTTCAAGTTCTCGTAAACGTTCTTCTTTTTTAAGAAGTGGTTGAAAAACTTCTAACAAGGCATCATATAAAGAAAGTGTAGGATCAATAGTATTATGTTGAGAAAGATACCCAAGAGTTGTCTCTTTAGATTTAAAAATATCTCCACTATCATAACTTTCTTCTTCACAAAGAATACGTAATAAAGTTGTTTTTCCAGCACCATTCACACCAATAATAGCTATTTTATCATGATCTTCAATTTTAAATGTAATATCTTTAAGCAGGTCAATTCCTTGAAATGACTTTTTTAAAGATGAACAAGCTAATATCATATTCATCACCGCCCCTATTGTATCATATTCCTTAAGAATATGAAAACAGAAATATAAGGTGTTTCCTATTTAAATTGACAATGTCATGGCAACAAAGGTATAATAAATTTGATGAAAGGGAGTTTTGAATATGAAAAAGCGTTTTACTTTTTTATTATGTTTATTAACACTATTTTCTTTAACAGCATGTGCTCAAAAAGAAGAAAAAATGCAACTCAAAAATCAAGAATTCTATATAGAATATGGTGAGACATTTGTTGGAGATGATCTTTCGCTTTATTTGAATAATACAGAAGGCTTTATTAAAGATGTAGAAATGGAATCAAATATTGTGAATATATCGGATGATACATCATATCCAGCCATAGGTGAATATGAAGTTATTTTTACATATAAAGATCAAATGGAAAAAATGAAAGTGATTGTACAAGATACAATGGCCCCTCAATTTGTAGATCTTAAAGAACAATATGAAGTTGCTTATAATACAAAGATAAAAACGGAATTTTTTAAAGTTGAAGATTTATCAAAAACAACGATAACTATAGATGATACGAATGTGAATTATAAAAAAGCTGGTGATTATCAAGCAACTGTTAGTGCTAAAGATGAGTCAGGTAATGAAACAAAACAGATGTTTAAGATTGTTGTAAAGGATGAAGACAAGCCAATCACAAGTGCTGAAAAAACAACAAGAACAACAACAGAAACAAATAAAACGAGTCAATCAACAAGTCCATCATCTGCTCAAACATCTGAGACAACACAAAAACCAACGTCTCAACAATCAGCAACACAGCCATCAAAACCAACAGAGACCGACAAACCAAAGGAAATGATCGTTGATTTAAATGTTCCTCATCATAATCAATATGCAGCAGGAGCACCAATGGGATGTGAAGCTGCTTCATTATTACAAGCGCTTCAATATAAAGGCTATGCCAAAGAGTATACGTTTTCATCATTTTTGAAAGAAATGCCATATGCCAATGATAATAATCCTTTCCATGGGTATGCTGGTTCGCCATATGAGAATTATACAGAAGGTATTTATCAGTCAATTTTTCCTGAACCACTTGCAAATTGGGGAAAACAGTATGGGAGTGTAAGTGATTTTAGTGGTCAAAGTGCAGAGAGTGTGATTGAACAAGTGAAGAATGGGAACCCAGTTGTAGTTTTTGTTGTGTATAAGTATGGTAAACCTAAATGGGTTGATTGGACTTTTACAACTGGAACGTATCGATTGGTTGATAATGCTCATGTGATGACAGTGAGTGGATATAATCCTGAAACAAAACAGGTCAAGGTGACTGATCCTGCGAATACGGCTATAGGTCAAAGTGCAAGTTATTGGGTCTCTTGGTCTGATTTTAAGCGCTGTTATGAATATATGAAATTTGCTGTTGTGGTGAAATAAAAGAGAATTGAAGAAATAATGGAGTTCGTCAAGAGCTCTATTTTTATTGTTGAGGTGTAAATGGAGATAATCTTGAATATTGTATTGATTGTTTATGCAAACTATTGTATAATTGTATACAATGATAAAGGAGGGGTATATCAGATGAATTTAGCATATAAGATTTTAAGTTCACATTTAAAAGAAGGAAAATTGATTGTTGGAGAACAGATTTGTATTCAAATAGATCAAACATTGACTCAAGATTCAACAGGAACAATGGCCTATTTACAATTAGAGGCAATGGAAGTTGGACATGTGGCAGTGGATAAAGCTGTTGCTTATATTGATCACAATATGTTACAAACAGGATTTGAGAACATGGATGATCATGAGTTTATTAGAAGTGTGGCGAGAAAACATGGTATTACTTTTTCTAAACCAGGTAATGGGGTGTGTCATCAATTACAATTAGAAAATTTTTCTAAACCTGGTCAAACACTGGTTGGTAGTGATTCTCATACACCAACTTGTGGCGCAATGGGTATGATTGCGATTGGGGCTGGTGGTTTAGATGTCGCAGTTGCGATGGCGACTGGGAAGTATTACTTACAATGTCCTAGTGTTATTCAAGTGAATTTAACTGGAAATAAAGCACCTTGGGTAAGTGCTAAAGATATTATTTTAAAAGTTTTACAAGAGTTGAGCGTGAAAGGTGGTGTCAATAAGATTGTTGAATATACTGGAGAAGGTGTTGCATCACTTTCTTTAACAGATCGTGCAACGATTTGTAATATGGGGGCTGAATTAGGTGCAACTTGTTCAATCTTTCCAACAGATGAAAGAACTTTGGAATATTTAAAACAACAAGGAAGAGAAAATGATTTTGTTGAAATGAAGGCAGATGATGATGCCGTTTATGATCAAAGATTGGATATTGATATGTCAACACTTGAACCAATGGTTGCAAAACCACATAGTCCTGATGCTGTGGTGACAGTTCAGGAATTAGAAGGAATGCATATTAATCAGGTTGTGATTGGTTCTTGTACGAACTCATCATTTGCGGACATGATGAGAGCTGCGAAAATATTAAAAGGGAGAAAAGTTGCAGATCATGTGTCACTGGTTATTGCGCCAGGATCTTCTAGTATTTTAGCCATGTTGTCAGCAAATGGAGCATTGGCTGATATGATTCATGCAGGTGCCAGAATTTTAGAATGTGGCTGTGGTCCATGTATTGGTATGGGACAAGCCCCTTTATCAAAGGGTATTTCTTTAAGAACGATTAACCGTAATTTTAAGGGACGTTCAGGAACAAATGATGCGGGTGTTTATTTGGTATCTCCTGAAATTGCAGCTTTATCAGCGATTAAAGGTTATCTTTCTTGTGAATTTGAAGACGATATGTATTTAGATGAAGTTCCTCATACACCATTTATTAAGAATGCAAATTTCTTTATTAATGAATATGATCCAAATACTGAAGTTTATATGGGTCCAAATATTAAGCCAGTACCAAGGGGAGAAAAACTAACAGATCAAATAAAAGGAAAAATGGTTTTAAAGGTTGGAGATAATATCTCTACAGATCATATTGTTCCATCTGATTCAAAATTATTACCTTATCGTTCTAATGTCCCACATCTTGCAAAGTTCTCATTTAGTAAGGTTGATCCTGAATTCTATCAAAGAGCAGTTGATAATGGTGGTGGATTTATTGTAGGTGGGGATAATTATGGACAAGGGTCTTCAAGAGAACATGCAGCTTTAGTTCCTAATTATTTAAAAATCAAAGCCGTTTTTGCGTTGTCGTTTGCGAGAATTCATCGTTCTAACTTGATTAATAATGGGATTTTACCTTTGGTGATTGATAATCAGGGTTATGATTTCTTTAATGATCAAGATGACTATGTTTTATTGAATGTCAAAGAAGCAGTCGAAAATGGAAAAGATGTTATTGTAGAAAATCAAACAACGAAAGAAACGATCATTGCAAAATTAACATTAGCACCTAGAGAAAAAGTTATGATTTTACAAGGCGGTTTATTAAATGCAATCAAAGAATTAGGAGGGGATTTCTAATGAAAGCAGTTTTGATACCAGGTGATGGAATTGGTCCAGAAATTGCAAAAAGTGTCAAAGATATTTCCAAGGCAATGAATTTAGACATTGAATGGATCACATATCAGGCAGGAGCAGAGTATGCTGTCCAAACAAAAGAAGTTTTTGAACCAGGGTTAGTAGATGCGATAAAAGAATATAAATGGGCTTTAAAGGGACCTACTGCAACGCCTATTGGAACAGGATTTAGAAGTGTCAATGTTGCTTTAAGACAACAATTTGCAACTTATGCAAATGTGCGTCCAATTCGTTCTTTTAAGGGTATTGATTCTAAATATGAAAATATTGATTTGGTCATGATTCGTGAAAATACTGAAGATTTGTATAAAGGGATTGAATATATGATCAATGAAAATATGGCCAATGGAGTGAAATTAATCACTCGTGAAGCTAGCGAGAAAATTTGTCGTTATGCATTTGAATATGCAAGAAAGAATCAAAGACATAAAGTCACAGCAATTCATAAAGCGAATATTATGAAATATACTGATGGTTTATTTTTGGAAGCCTTTAGAGATGTTGCGAAGGACTATCCAGAAATTGAAACACAAGAAGTGATTATTGATAATATGTGTATGCAGCTTGTGTTAAGACCTGAAACATTTGATGTTTTGGTTGCTCCCAATTTATATGGAGATATTGTCTCAGATTTATGTGCAGGATTAATCGGTGGCTTAGGATTTGCGCCAAGTGGAAATATTGGTGATGAATATCGTATCTATGAAGCTGTTCATGGAAGTGCTCCTGATATTGCGGGGAAAAATATCGCAAATCCAAGTGCCTTATTATTAGCGTTTGCTTTGATGTTAGAAGCATTAGGGAAATTGGATGAAGCAAATCGTTTAAGAACTGCATTAGCGGCTGTTGTTGAAGAAGGAAAAACAGTGACACCAGATATTGGTGGTTCTGCTTCAACAACTGAATTTACGCAAGCCATTATAGAAAAATTATAAGATAGGAGGGGAAATATGCCGTCTCATAGTTTGTTTGAACAAGTATCACATGGATCATTAGGAAATAAGATTTTTGATATTTTAAGGGATCGTATTTTGAATGATGAATATGAACATGGACAAAAATTAAATGAATTAGCTTTGGTCAATGAATTGAAAATTAGTAGAACACCTATTAGAGAAGCCTTAAAACAATTAGAATTGGAAGGTTTGGTAGAGAGTATTCCTAATAAAGGTGTTTATGTAAAAGGATTTTCACCTAGAGATATTGATGATATGTTTGAAATTCGTTTGGCATTAGAAGGTTTAGCAATTCAACTTGCTATTGATCGCATGGACGAAGTCCATTTAGCAAAGATTAAAGATGTCTTTGAATTAATGGAATTTTATACATTAAAAAAAGAACAGGATAAAATTAATGATTTAAATATTCTTTATCATGAAACGATTTATCAAGCGACACAGTCACAATATTTTGAACAATTACTAAAAGATGTTCACTATTATGTTTCGGTGACAAGTCGTCATTCTATTACTCAACCAGAGAGACTAGAAACTGCTTTGATAGAACATCGTGCTATTTTAGATGCTATTATTGCTGGAGATAAAGAACAAGCTAAAGAAACGATTCAAAAACATATTCGCAAAACACAAATGTTAGTGCGTAAATATTATGCAAATAGGAAACAAAAGAAATAAAAATAATTATGTTATAAAGAGGAATGATTGCAGAACAATCGTTCCTCTTTTATACATGAGAAGTTAGATTTTGTATTGAATTTGGTAGTTATGAATACGCGTGTTATACCTAGCGTAAGAGACCTCAATGACATTTGTTTGAAGATCATGAGAGATACGTTTTCTTCCTAAAACAGGTCCATTATCTAAGTCTAATTGTTTAAGAACTTCTAAAGGTGGAAATTCAACAAAAAATTCATCATTGAAATCAGCAACAGGAAAATTGTTTTGATAAAGATACATATATAATGAAAAATCATTGAGATTTTTTGTTTCAGGCATAGGAATGTGTCCAGGCAAATAATGTGTAAAATGAATATAAGGTCTACCATCTAAATAATAACAGCGATTGATTTTTAAACATTGCCTACCAAAATAGTTAAATAATTCATGTTGAGGCTCTAATGTTATGTATTCAAATTGCGTATTCTCTTTTGTAACTTGATAACCTTGTTGATTAAGAATCGATGAAAAGGATTGTCCATTAGATAACTTATTAAAAATACTATTACTAATGACAGTTGTTCCTTTCCCGCTTTTTTTCATTACATAACCATCATTTTCCAAAAGTTCAATAGCTTTTCTTATAGTAATTTTACTGACTTGAAATTGTTTTTCAAATTCTGTTTCTGTTGGAAGCATAGATCCTATCGGATAAATACCATTAATAATAGAATCCTTAATCACTTCCATAATTGAATAGTACAAAGGGATTTTTTCGTTCATATTTCTTCATCCTTTCTAGATAAATTCATTATAGCATAAAAAAAAGAAAAAAACATGAAAAATATAACATTATAATCTTTACAAATAAACATTATAATGTTATAATAGGTTTGTCGATGAAGAAGGAGAGAGAAAAATGGAAAAATTTATGAGTGTCATTGAACAAAAATTAATGCCAATTGCATTAAAAGTGAGTGGACAGCGTCATATGCAAGCTGTTCGTCAAGGAATTATCGCTACATTACCTTTAACAATTGTAGGATCATTCTTCTGTATCTTTTTGAATATTCCAATTGATGGATATTCTGATCTTATTGCTCCATATGTGAGTATTATTGATGTCCCATTTCGTTTTACTGTTGGAATTTTAGCATTGTATGCTGCTTATGGAATTGGTGCTTCATTAGCAAGATATTACAAATTAGATACATTAACAGCTGGAATTTTAGCAACTGTTGCATTCTTAGTATCAACTGTTGTTCCAGTAAAAGTATCTGCTGGAATGCCTGAAGTCATTGCCGATGGACGTTATTTAAGTATTGGAAGTTTAAGTGCAAGTTCTTTATTTGGTGCAATTGTGACATCATTAATTGCAGTTGAAATTTATCGTTTTTGTAAAGAAAGAAATTTAACTATAAAAATGCCTGAGGGGGTACCACCAGAAGTAGGAAATTCATTTGCTGCATTATTCCCAGCTGGAATAACAATTCTATTATTTTGGATTATTCGTTATTTCTTCAATTTTGATATTAGTGCAGCATTGAGTCAATTGTTGATGCCATTAAAAGGAATTTTGGCTGGAAATAGTTTATTCGGTGGATTATTAACAGTCTTCTTAATTACATTCTTCTGGGTGTTAGGTATTCATGGACCAGCTATTATGTCACCAGTTATTCGTCCGATTTGGGATATGACAATAGCTGAAAACATGGAATTATTTGCAGCTGGAACTGTCGCTTCACAATTACCAAATATTTTTACTGAACAATTCTTACAATGGTTTATTTGGATTGGTGGTGCTGGAACAACATTAGCACTTGTTGTCTGGATGTTATTCTCTAAATCTAAGTATTTAAGAAGTTTAGGTCGTTTATCAATCATCCCTGGAATCTTTAATATCAATGAACCAGTTATTTTTGGAGCCCCAATTGTGATGAATCCTATTCTAGCAATTCCATTCATTGTTGCACCATTAGTAGAAACAGTGATTGCTTATTTATTTACAGTAAGCGGCTTAGTTCCAATGATGATGGCAAAATTACCATTTACATTGCCTGCACCATTAGCAGCAGTCATGTCAACAGATTGGACAATAATGGCAGGAGTGCTTGTTATTATTAACTTTATTGTTGCTTTAGCAATTTATTATCCATTCTTTAAAATGTTTGAAAAGCAACAATTAGAAAAAGAATTAGGAGAAAATAAATAGAAGGAGAACAAGGATAATGGTCCTTGATGTGATGAAATATGGTACAGATGAAAACATTTGTGATAATGATGATTTGTTTTGTAGGAACGCTTTATGTGACAGAAAAATATCTTATGAATCATGAACCACATTTAAAAATTTATCAGGTGATAGGACGTGGTTTGCTCGTTATTGTTTCAACAGGAATTATGATTGCTTTGATTCCGGTATTATTTCCAATGATGATATATGTGAGTATCATTGTAGCAAGTTTTATTTGTACCTATTGTCGTCATATATTAGAAAGAAGAAAGGAGATCTATTAATATGAAAAGAAGGTTAGGTATTTCACTTTATCCAGAACATTCAACGATTCAACGAGATAAAGCCTATATTGATTTGGCATATCGATATGGTTTTGAGAGAATTTTTACTTGTTTATTGTCAGCTAAAAAACCAAAAGATGAAATTGTAAGAGAGTATAAAGAGATTGTCATGTATGCAAAAGACAAAGGCTTTGAAGTCATTTTAGATGTTGCTCCATCTGTCTTTGATCAACTTGGCATCTCCTATGATGAACTTGATTTCTTTGCTGATATAGGAGCAAGTGGTATTCGTTTGGATGTTGGCTTTGACGGAGCGAAAGAAGCTATGTTGACTTTCAATCCTCAACAGTTAGCTATTGAAATCAACATGAGTAATAATGTTGCTTATTTAGACAATATTGTCACATATCAACCTAATCTTCCTTATTTATATGGATGCCATAACTTCTATCCACAAAAAGGAACAGGTCTCCCTTATGATTTCTTTGTTGCCTGTTGTCAAAGATTTAAAAAATATGGATTACGTACAGCTGCTTTTGTCACTTCTCAGCATGGGACAATAGGACCATGGGATATTAATGATGGTTTATGTACATTGGAAATGCATAGACATCTTCCAATTGATGTTCAAGCAAAACATTTGTTTGCAACAAATCTTATAGATGATGTGATTATTGGTAATGCTTATGCCAGTGAAGAAGAATTAAAAGCTTTATCACAAATCAATAAGTATCAACTTGAAATCAATGTTGAAACATTAGATAATACAAGTATGATAGAAGAAACAATTATGTTTAAAGAACAGCATTTTAGAAGAGGAGATATCACTCATGATGTTGTACGCAGTACTGAAGTCAGAAAAAAATATGGTCAATATGAAATCGCTGTTCATGATCAGAAAGATTTTCATAAAGGTGATATTTTAATTGGAAATAATCAGTTTGGGAAATATAAGGGTGAATTACAAATTGCATTAACAGATATAAGTGATGAAAGAAAAAATAAAGTTGCAAGTATCGTAGAAAATGAAATGATCTTATTGGATTTTATTTTACCATGGACAAAGTTTAGATTAAGAAAGAAGGGTAGAAATGAGTAAACTTTTGATAAAAAATGCAAAATTAACAAATGGATCAATCAGAGATATTTTCATTGAAGATGGAATCATTCAAAAGATTTCAAAGAAAATTGAATTTGATGAAAAAATTCCTACAGTGATTTTGGATAGCGATTGTTATATCAGTGCTGGATGGATTGATGCTCATACGCATTGTTTTGAGAAGTTTGAAATTTATGCAGATAACTGTGAAGAAATTGGTTATAAAAAAGGTGTTACTGTTGTAGTGGATGCAGGAACAGCTGGCGCTGATAACATCGATGAATTTTATCAGAGTGTAAAAAACTGTAAAACACATGTTTACTCACTCTTAAATATATCTAAAACAGGAATATATGCTCAAAATGAGTTGGCTGATATGAATCATATTGATGTAGAGGCATTTATAGAAGCCTATCGTAAATATCCTCACTTTATTCTTGGTGTTAAAGCAAGAATGAGCAAAAGTGTTGTTGGTGATAGTGGTGATCAGCCTTTATTTAAAGCTTTAACAATTGCTGAAAAAACAAAACTGCCTTTAATGGTTCATATTGGAACAGCTCCCTCACATATAGAAACAGTGATGAATCATTTAAGGAAAGGTGATATTGTGACTCATATATTGAATCCTAAAACAAATGGGATTCTTGAAAATGGACAGATTCGACCATGTGTTGATGATGCATATCAAAGAGGTGTATATTTTGATTTAGGACATGGAACTGATAGTTTTTCATTTGATGTATTAGATAAAGCTAATGAACATCATATGAAGGTTTATACGATCAGCAGTGATATTTACTATCGTAATCGTCAAAATGGACCCGTTTATGATTTAGCAACGGTAATGAGTAAGCTTTATCAAAGAGGTTATACATTAGAAGAAGTGATTGAAGCAGTGACGAGTCATCCAGCTCAAATGTATCATTTAGATAGAAGGGGACAAATACAAGAAGGATATCAAGGTGAGTTTACAGTTTTTCATATTGTGAATCAGGAAAAAGAATTGATAGATTCTACAAAGAAAACAGTAACAGTTTCTTCTTATATTGAGCCAGTTGCGGTAATTATGAATGATGAATATATTTGTTTAAAGGAGAATGAAAATGGATAATATTTATGAGAAATATCATGTTGCACATGTGATTAATGCTTCTGGAAAAATGACAATTTTAGGTGGTTCTAGGGTTTGTCATGATGTTTGTCGTCATATGCAGTTAGGTGCATCACAGTTTTTTGAAATAAAAGATTTATTAGATCAAACAGGATCATATATTGCTGATTTGCTTGGGGTAGAAGCAGCTTATATTGTCAATAGTGCTTCTGGCGGCATTGCACAGAGTGTTGCAAGTTGTGTTTCAAGAGGATCAACACGTTATCTTTTTAATATTCATCATCCTGAAAATAAGAGAAGGGAAATTGTTATTTGTAAAGGTCATAATGTGGACTATGGAACACCTATTGAAGTGACAATTGGTCTTGGTGGTGGTCGTGTGGTAGAGGCAGGCTATGCCAATAAGTGTACACTTGATCATGTGCAAGCCCAAATCACTGAAAATACAGCTGCTTTGATCTATGTGAAGTCTCATCACTGTGTACAAAAAGGAATGCCAGATATGCAAGATTTTATTGATTTGGGGCATCAAAATGGATTGCCTGTTATTGTTGATGCTGCAGCAGAAGAAGATTTAACAAAATATGTTCATATGGGTGCTGATGTTGTTATTTATAGTGGAACAAAAGCATTAGAAGGACCAACTTCTGGTTTGATTGTTGGTAAAAAAGATTTTGTTGAACAGGTTAAAAAACAAAGTCAAGGAATCGGTCGTGTGATGAAAGTTGGCAAGGAAAATATTTTGGGATTAACATATGCGATTGAAAGATACATGACAAAAGAACACTTGACATTGGAACAACAATGTCAACGATTAGAAGCTTTCCATCAAAAAATCAATGCAATTGATGGTTTATCAGCAAGATGTGTGCAAGATGGTGCTGGTCGTCAGATTATGAGAAGTGAAATAACGTTTGTGAAAGTCAGTGCTTTAGAAGTTGCTCAGCAATTAAAAGAAGGGGATATCAAGATTTATACACGAGATTATCGTGCCAATGAAGGAAAAATTGAAATTGATATTCGTGATGTAACTGATGAAGAATTAAATATCATTTATGAAAAAATATATGAAATTGTAAGGGGATTGTAAAATGAAGAAAACACCAAATTATTTGAATGATAAAATTTGTTTAAATGTTTTAGCCAATTCGTTGGACAATGCGAAAGCAGTTTATGCTGCAGCAAAAGGGCATGTTTTGGTTGGATTGTTGTCTAAAAATTATGAAACTGTCGAAAGTGCAGTTGCAGATATGCAAAGATATGCGGCAGAAATTGATAATGCTGTTTCTGTTGGATTGGGAGCAGGGGATCCTAAACAATGGAAAATGGTAGCTGAAATTTCACAAAAAGTTCAACCTCAACATGTTAATCAAGTTTTTACAGGAATTGGTTATACAAGAGCATTACTAGGACAAAGTGAAACAGTTGTCAATGGGTTAATTTCACCAAGTGGAACTGTTGGTATGGTCAAAGTTTCGACAGGACCATTAAGTTCCTTGGCTGAAGCAGGTCTTGTTCCAGTGGAAACGGCAATTGATATGTTAAAAGATATGGGATGTAGCTCTGTAAAATTCTTCCCAATGAATGGTCTTTCAACAAAGAGAGAATATCAGGCAGTTTGTGAGGCTTGTGCTAAAAAAGATTTTATGTTAGAACCAACTGGCGGGATTGATTTGACAAACTTTGAAGAGATTTGTAAAATAGCTTTAGATGCTGGTGTGAAGAAAATCATTCCACATGTTTATACATCTATTGTTGATAAATCAACAGGGGAAACGAAAGTTAACGATATTCAAACATTATTAGAAATCATGGAAAGATTATAGGTAATATTTATGAAGATACTTGCATTTGGAGAGGTCATGCTACGCATGATGCCATCAGATTATAAAACATTAACTCAAGTTGATACTTTAGAATTTTTATTTACTGGTACGGGTGTGAATATTCTTTCATCATTATATCAAATGGGTAATGATGTGTATTTGACAACATGTCTTCCTGATAATGCTGTTGGAAAGGCAGCAAGTGCACATATGAGAAAATTAGGTATTCATGATGAGTTTATTCAATATCGAGGAAATCATATGGGAATTTATTTCTTAGAAAAAGGAATAGGTCAACGTGCTAGTCAAGTCACTTATTTGAATCGTAAGGATAGTTCTTTTGGATTAAGTCAAGTAACTGATTATGATTTCAATTGTTTAGATGGAATGGATGCTCTTCATTTGTGTGGAATTTCTTTAGCCTTAAATCAAGAACTTAGAGATGTTGCGATGACTTTTGTGAAAGAGGCAAAAAAGAGACATATCAAAGTAATTTTTGATTGTAATTTTAGACCAAGTTTGTGGAACGATGAAACACGTCCTTATGCAAAAGACATTTATGAACAAATGTTAAAAGAAGCCGATATTGTTTTTGCTGGTATCAAAGATGCAACGCTTTTATTAGAAAAAGCAATTGATCCTACCCTCCCACATTCTCTGCAACTTGAATCAGCATTAAAACAAATGTGCGATGATTATCATATAGAAGTTATTTTTGGAACAGAACGTCGTCAAGAAGATGGTCAAGATTATTTGTCTGGATATATGATGAAAAATGGTCAACTTATCAGAAGTCAAAAACATGCATTGATTGTCTATGATCGTGTTGGTGGTGGTGATGGCTTTGCAGCAGGAGCTATACATGCTTATCTTCATCAAATGGAACAACCATTATTAATAGAATATGCGACAGTTAGTGGTGTGTTTGCTCATACAACATATGGAGATAGTCCAATAACAGGATATGATGAAATCATGGATTATATCAAACATGGAAAAAGTGACATTAGAAGATAATAGAAAAGAAGAGTAATCTTCTTTTTTTTCATAAACTGAAAATAATCAGAAAATACATATAAAATCCTTTATACTATAATTAAAGAAAACAAGGAGGATAATTCATGGAAAAGAAACCTGTTAAAATTGTTACAATTGGTGGAGGTAGCAGCTATACTCCAGAATTGATGGAAGGATTTATTAAAAGATATGATGAACTGCCAATTAGAGAAATTTGGTTAGTTGATATTGAAGATGGAAAGGAAAAACTAGAAATTGTTGGGGCAATGGCTCAACGTATGTGGGATGCATCTCCTTATGATGTGAAAGTTCATTTAACATTAAACCGAAGAGAAGCTTTAAAAGATGCAGATTTTGTTACAACACAATTTAGAGTTGGTTTATTGAATGCCCGTATTAAAGATGAAAGAATTCCATTCAGTTATGGGATGTTGGGACAAGAAACGAATGGAGCTGGGGGAATGTTTAAGGCTTTAAGAACGATTCCTGTTATTTTAAGCATTGTTGAAGATATGAAAGAATTATGTCCAAATGCTTGGTTGGTTAATTTTACAAATCCTAGTGGTATGGTGACAGAAGCTGTCATGAAATATGGAAAATGGGATAAGGTTATTGGATTATGTAATGTTCCTGTTGGAGCAATGATGAAAGAACCTCAAATGATTGGAAAAACATTAGATCAATTGACTTATAAGTTTGCAGGATTGAACCATTTTCATTGGCATAAAGTTTATGATGAAAATGGTAAAGAAGTCACAAGAGATATTATTGAAGCTACATACGATCCTCATGTAGATGATGGAACACCTGCTAATATTTTTGATGTCAAGTTCTTCAAAGAACAATTATTACAAATGAATATGATTCCATGTGGATATCATAGATATTATTATAGAGAAGAAGAAATGTTAGCACATGGATTAGAGGAATATCAAACAATAGGAACACGTGGACAACAAGTTAAACAAACTGAAGAAGAATTGTTTGAATTATATAAAGATCCAAATCTTGATCATAAACCTGAACAATTAGCTAAACGTGGAGGAGCACACTATAGTGATGCAGCATGTGAAACAATTGCATCAATTTATGGAAATAAATTAAGTCATATTGTTGTAACAACAAAGAATAATGGTGCTGTACCTGATTTACCAGCAGATGTTGCTGTAGAAGTTTCAGCTTATATTGGTTCAGTAGGTGCTTTACCAATTGCTTTTGGAGAATTACAGCCTGCTCAAAGAGGCTGGTTACAATGTATGAAAAATATGGAATTATGTGTTGAAGAAGCTGCTGTTACAGGTGATTATGGATTATTATTACAAGCCTTTACTTTAAATCCACAAACTGTTGCTGGAGAAAAGATGAAGAGAGTGATGGATGAATTATTACTTGCTCATAAGAAATACTTACCACAATTTGCTGATAAAATTGCTGAATTAGAAGCGGCAGGTGTGACAATTAAAGACGATGTTGTAAGAGAATTAACAGAAAATGGTTTGTAGGAAGATGTCTCGTAACGAGACATCTTTTTCTTTTTCAAATCAATAAAAATCATAAACATTTTTGAAATTTGTGATAAAATAATCTTGAAGGTGATGAAAATGATTTTTACATATCGTCAAATTGCAGAACTCAATGAAACAGAAACAAGTATTTATCAATATGTCATTAAGAATATGGAAGCTGTTTTAAAGATGAGTGTCAGAGAACTGGCTGAGAAGACTTTTGTTTCAACAGCAACTATTGTGAGATTTTGTCAAAAACTGAATTGTCAGGGGTTCGTAGAATTTAAAATGAAATTAAAAGAATTTTACGAAGGATCAATGTTACCAGCAGTAGAAGATGAAGTTGATGTTTTGTTAGATTTTTTTAATTATACAAGAAGTGATGATTTTAAAGAAAGAATAAATACATTTGTGAAATATATATTAGATGCGAGTACAATCTGTTTTGTAGGCATTGGTACAAGTGGGACGTTGGGAGAATTTGGAGCAAGATATTTTTCTAATGTAGGCTTTTTTAGTCAATGTATTACCGATCCATATTATCCACCTCTTGTTGATCATAATGATACACATTTAGTTATTGTTTTATCTGAAAGTGGAGAAACAAGAGAAATCATAGATCAAATGAGAATATATCAAAGCAAAAACACAAAAATATTAACCATCACAAATACGCCAGGATCAACAATAGACAGAATGGCTGATGCCAGTATCTATTATTTTGTTAAAGATATTATTTTACCGCAAACATACAATATATCATCACAAGTTCCAGTGCTATACATATTAGAAAGACTCACAAGAGAACTACAAAATACACATAAAAAATCATTACCATTAAAACCATCGAGTCGAAATTTTCCTTCGGGGGGGGGGTAGATAAAATACCCCTTTTTTTATTTTACATCAAAACGTTACAATAAATGTAACAGGTTACATAAACTTCAAAAGCTATTTTTTTAATCATAGAAATATGTTAATTTATGGGTGCGATGTCAAAGCATCCGAGGAAATATAGCGCTTATGAAGACGCGTGATAGGTTGCTATATTTCAATGTGTGATGTCTACAGAGAAGTTGGCCACTTCTTTGTCAGACATGAAAAAATGAAAAGAAAGGGGTACAAATATTTTATGATAAAGAAATTTGGTAAAAAAATGCTAACTTCTTTAATGGTTCTTGCTATGGTATTTAGTGCAGTCAATCAAACACTGGTATATGCAACAAATGATGCAAGTTTTGATGAGAATAAGACTTATGCAATTGTTGACACTCAGACTAATAAAGCGTTGGATGCTGCAGGTGAAACTTTGACAGTTACTGGGGATGTAAAAAGCTCAGACGATGAAAATATTAAATATGTTGCGAAAACATCATTATTTAAAATTGTAATCAGAAAAGAAAAAGAAAATGATATTGATACTGTTGGATTTAAACCAATATTGAAAAATGGAAACGCACTTAAATCAGAGGCTGCTGGAGGAAGTCTTTCGTTTTTTGCAGATTATATTTTAAATGGCAATGGAGATATGGATTTCAATATTATAGGTAATGATACAGAGGGCTATAAGATTACAAGAAGAAGCAGTTCTGCTTATTTTAAGGTTGATGGAGAAAGTATTTCTTTAGTTGCAGATATCAAAGATGCTTCTACTTTTAAATTTATCGAAGCGACATATGAAGATACTGAAAGTATTTATATTGAAAGTGTAAAAACGAATGGATATATCACTTTTGCAGATCAAGTTGATAAAGGAAATGTAAAGGTTACTGACAAAACAGAGACAATTACAGATAATGAACGTTTTGTTCCTGTATTTAAAGACAATGTGATTACACTACAATCAAAAGGAGTGACAGGTTATTCATTAATATCATCATATTGGGGAAATGAAAATGGAGAAATAGCTGGTCCTTTTGGTGCTGAAACCAATCAAATTGGTGGATGGGAAGCTATTGTTATTGAACCAAATGGTGATAATACAGTTTCTTTAAAAATGAATGGTGGAGACCATAAGGAATATATTGTTGTCAATGATCAAAATGAATTAGCTATCACTGACAAAGCAAAGAAAGATTTGGGAGATGAAGGTAAATTTATTGTCCATACATTAAATGCTCCCTCAACACCTTCTAATTTAGTAAGTGTTGAGAATTCTATAGAAGGAACACAAGTTTCTATTACATGGGAAGCTAGTAGTAATTCTATTGTATCTGGTTACGAGATTCAAAGAAAAGAAAATAATGGTGAAATTTTTACAACTATTGCCACAGTGGGTGATACGACATATACAGATGAGAATTTAAATATTGGAACTTCTTATACTTATCGTATTCGTGCCATTGTTGGTGAAGAATTAACATCTGATTATTCAAATGAACTCACTATAACAACTCTTAATGGAACTAGACCAACTGCACCTACAAATATCACTATTCAAGAAGAAAGTGATAATAAGTTAAAATTGACTTGGGATGAAGTAGAAAATGCAAGTGAGTATATTATCTATGAAGCTGCTAGTGCTTATGGAGAATATGAAGAAGTTGATAGAGTTACGAGTACAACATATGAAGCAACATTTACAACAACTGATAAATATACAAAATATTATAAAGTATCTGCAAGTAATGAATATGGTTCATCAGCAAAAACTGGTGATCGTGTTTCACTTGAAACTGAATTATTTGGGAAAAATACATTAATTTTTGCTGAAACAGATGACACTCAAACAATTGATAAGATTCTTTTAGATTTGTATGAACAACAACATGATCGTGCTGCTGATGCTCAATTTAAAGCAGATCATTATCAAGTATACTTTAAATCTGGAGATTATATTAACACATCATGTATGTATCTTGGTTTCTATACATCATTTAATGGTTTGGGTAAAACTCCTTATGATGTTAAATTAAATAATATTGCTATTCCAGCATATTTAGATAGCAATAATGCAACATGTAACTTCTGGAGATCAGCTGAAAACCTTTCTATTATTAATACAGGTAATGATCAAGGTAAAGCAGGATATGGAAGTTGGAGACCTGATTATTTTAATTGGGCTGTAGCACAAGCGGCACCATTAAGAAGAGTATATTCAGAAAGACCCGTTGCTTATGATTGGCAATATGGATGGGCTAGTGGTGGATATGTAGCTGATTCACTTTTAGTTGGTATTGATGGTACAAATAATGCTGGTGCTGGAACATACTCTGGACAACAATTCTATACAAGAAATAGTGAAATTAAAGGGGATGCTTATGGTACAACTTTAAATGGTTTCTATCAAGGTGTTAAAGCTCCTAATTTACCAACTACTGATACAGAGGGATGGTCTCAATTAGAAGGTGTAAAAGGATATTCTAACTGGAATTTTGCAGTAGAAGCAAAAGATGGTAATGGTAATTTAGTTAAAAACGATGCAGGTGAACAAGTTTATGCTCAACAAGTTGTCACAACTATTAATGAAACTGCTCAGAGTCAAGAAAAACCATTCTTATTTATTGAAAATGGTGAGTATAAAGTCTTTGTTCCTAGTTTAAGAGAGAATACTTCTGGTGTGAGTTGGTCAGAAGATAGTATGGGTGAAGGTAAAGTGGTATCTCTTGATGAATTCTATATTGCTAAACCAACTGATACTGCTAAACAAATTAATTCACAAATTGAAGCTGGTAAAAATATTTACTTTACTCCAGGTGTATATCATGCTGAAGAGCCAATTAATGTTAATAAAGAAGGAACTATTATATTAGGAACAGGAATGGCAACTATTATTCCTGATAATGATGAAGCTGCAATGAAAGTTGCTGATGTAGATGGTGTAATTGTTTCTGGATTAATTTTTGATGCTGGTCCAAATTCAAAATATTTATTAAAAGTTGGAGATGAAAAAACAAGTATTAGTCATTCAAGTCATCCAACATTATTACAAGATTTATTCTTCCGTATTGGAGGAACAACAACTTCTGTTACAAGTGCAGATATTGCTTTAGAAATTAATAGTAATGATGTATTATGTGATCATTTCTGGATTTGGAGAGCAGATCATGGAACTGGTGTTACATGGAATAGTAATCCAGCCACAAATGGATTAATTGTCAATGGTGACAATGTATCATGCTATGCATTATTTGATGAGCACTTTGAGGAATATGATGTATTATGGAATGGTGAAAATGGTGCCACATATTTCTTACAAAATGAAAAATGTTATGATCCAATAAGTCAAGAAACTTGGATGTCTCATGAAGGAACAACAAATGGTTATGCAGCATATAAAGTTGCTAATCATGTAGAAAACCATTATGCAGTAGGTTTAGGAATCTATAATGTATTTATTAATACTGGTGAAGATAGAGATGGTTCTGTGCCTATTCAAATGGATAATGCAATAGAAGTGCCTAACAAGAAAAATGTATTAATTGAAAATGCTTGTATTCAAACATTTGCAGATGAAAAAGCTGCTATACAAAAATTTAATCATATTATTAATGGTGTAGGTCAAGGTGTAAGTAGTGGAATAGATACTGAAAATAATGTTATTGGTGAAGGTTGGTCAAGAAAATTCTTGATAAGCTACAATAATGGAACAGCTATTGTTGGAAATACAATAAGTGAACAAATTGGTAATGAAACAAAATATGGATATGTTAAGAATGATAATGTGACAACGACTATTAAAAATATTAATGCTTTAGGTGATGATAACTTAGATGTTGATGGTTTAAATAAACTTATTGAACAAGCAACTGGATTAAATAAAGATGATTATACTGTTGAAAGTTGGAATGTTTTAGTTGATGCATTGACTGCAGCTAAGAATATAGATGATCACTATCTGAAATATGCCTTTGCTAATACAGATCATACACTTTATGTAAGTGATGAAAATGGTCAATCTGTTCAAGAAACTCTTGTAGCATTCAATACTATTCAAAAAGACTTAGACAAAGCTATCGATAATCTTGTTAATATCAAAGAATTAAAAGATTTATATAATGGTCATATTGATAAAGATGCATCAAAATATACTGATGAGTCTTGGACAGCATTTGATAATGCTATGAAAGCAGCTAAAGCTATCTTAGATAAAGAAGATGCAAAACAATTAGAAGTAGATATGGCAAAAGCTACACTCAATGCTGCAATCAAGGGATTAGTGGAAAAGACAGAAACTCCAGTAACTCCAGATAAACCAAATGAAGGAGATAACACAACACCTGTGTCTCCTAATAAACCAGATGGTGAACAAAATGTAACACCAGTAGATCCTAATCAATCAAACACAGATGATCATGTTTCATCAACTGTACCATCTGACAATGTTCAACCATCAACTGATAAAGATGTTTCAAAAGTGAATACTGGTGATGCAACAATGATTGCTCCATATGCTATTTTAGGCGTATGTGCATTAGGGGCTTATGTAGCATTGAAAAAACGTAAACATGGGTAATGTTTATGAAGTATAAAGAATTATTAAAAAAGGTAGGAGTAGCACTCTTATGTGCTACTTTCCTCCTTATGCCTATTCATGTTAAGGCACAAGAAAAAGAACAAAATATATATGAAGAATGGAAAAAGACAGCAATTATTTCTCCGACAAGTGGACAATTGAAAGCTGCTGGGGAAATTTATGTAGAATTTCATTCATTAGTCAGTCAAGATATAAATATTACAGGTTATGATGTTTATTTAGACAATAAAAAGGTTAATTATGTAGTCAATAGTGATGAAGAAAAGCTTGAGTGTACAATTTATACCACGACTGTATCTTCTCATACAGTACAAATTGTTGCTTTAACAAAAGACAGTCAAGAAATTCATTCAAATATAAGAACATTCTTTGTCTCTAAAAAAGGTTTGGCATATGCCAATCCAAATGTTATAGAGGACTTATCTGTTTCTTGGTATTATAATTGGGCTAATAATCCTCAGAATATTGAAACAGATATTGAATTTGTTCCTATGGTATGGGGAATAGTTCAATACCAAGAATCTATTCAATCTATTGTAAAAAATGGTTATAAAATTGTATTAGGTTTCAATGAACCAGAAGGAACATTGAATGGTCAATCAAATGTTAGTGTTGAAACTGCTATATCAGCGGCTGCTGATTTTGCTGAAAGTGGTTTGCGTGTTGGATCTCCTGCTGTTGAACATCTCAATGATCAAAAGACTTGGCTAAATCAATATATGAATAGTGAAGATATTAAGAATTCTGTAGATTTTATTGCTATTCATGAATACATTAATAATGTATGTAATGAAGATAAAAGCCATGGTGAGAATGCAGATGATTATGCTAAAGAGCAAGCTATCAAGTTCTTAGAAAATCTTGATGATCTATATGACAAATATAAAAAACCTATTTGGATTACTGAATTTGCGGTAGCTAATTCTGATCTAAATTGGAATCATTATTCTTCATTCAATGAAAATGGAAAAGCTGAAGTCTATGCATTTATGAATTATGTCATCAATGGTGTGGAAGAACATAAGGGATTAAATGATTTGAATTATGTTGAAAGATATGCCTGGTTTCCATTTGATGTTTCAAATCAAACAGGTGGAGCATCTGCTCTTTTTGTAACGGAAACTGATGCATCAAATAATCAAACGTTAACTGTAGGACAGTTAACTGAATTAGGGGAACTTTATCAACGCTTAGGAAATCCTAAAACTGAAGATATTGAGACAATGGATCAGTATGTTAGTGATGCTTTAGCGGATTATGGAAAGTTAGATTCAGCCATTGCTGAGGCTGAAATGATTTTACTGAGTGATTATTATATTGGGGGATATTACAAAGATACAGTGAAATTTAATCAGGCTTTCAATAATGCTAAAGGAGTTGCGAGGGATTTACCATGGTATCAACAAGCATTTATTCAGCAATTGTATGATTCATTACAAAAGGAAATGACTTTACTAGAATTGAAAGATGCTGATTATAGCTCTTTATATGAGCTCATGAATACTGTTAGGGAATATATGGGAAAACATGATTGTGGAGAATTACTAAAAAAAGAGTATCATGAAGCTTGTGAATTAAAGACAGATTTAAAAATAATAGATCAAAAGATAATCGATGACAGATATATAAGTCTTCAAAAAGAGTATACAAATGAATTAACAAATCAATATTATTCTGATGATGAACAAGAAATCAAACAGCCTATCAATCATGATAAGACAGAATCTGGACAAGAGAATCAACATATTCTAACTCCTGAAACTGAAAATAAAAATGTAGACCTACAAAAAGACAAAGTTGATTCTCAATCAAAAACAGAAGTTGTTCATACATCTGATACAAATCCTATTTATGAGTATATGACTTTATCTGTATTGTCATTATCAATATATATTGTGAATAAGAGAAAGAAAGCATCCCTTCGTTAAAGAGAGAATATTCTCTCTTTTTCTTTGTCATGATTTAAAAATAGTGTATACTATTGTCAAGGATGTGAGAATAGATGATAGTACCAAAGCATTTAAAGAAAACGATAAAAGGTGATTATCGCATCATTGTTGTCAGTGATATTCATGGACATTTAGATCGTTTTAAAACACTCTTAAAAAAAGTCAAATATACACCAGATGATTACTTGGTTATTTTGGGAGATTTTGTAGAAAAGGGTGATCAAGTGATTGATACAATTCATTATATTCAAAAACTCAGTAAAAACAAAAGAGTCTTTGTTTTAGCAGGAAATTGTGAATGGGCTTTAGATGCTTTATTGACAGTTCCTGAATTAGCAAGAGAAATTCCTCAATATTTTCAACGTGTTTCTTCAAATGGGTGTATAAGAGAGGTTTATCATAAACTTCATTTAGATGATGGGCATGAGACGATACTAGGTGTACAGAAAAAAATTTATGAATATTTAAAAGATGAAGTAGATTTTATTTCTCATTTACCAGTGACATTGAAAATCAATCAATTTATCTTTGTTCATGCCGGTCTTGAAAAAAGAAAGGATTATCAAAAGAGTTCTTTGTCATCTTTATTAGAAATGCAACATTTTTATGATCAAGGTCATTTATTAAATGAAACTGTGATTGTTGGACATTTACCAACATCAAATTATTTTCAAAATGATATTTGTAATGATATTATCATTGATGAAAGAAAGAGAATCATTTGTATTGATGGAGGAACAGGCGTGAAATCTATCTCACAATTGAATGCTTTGATTATTAAAAATCAAAATGGACAAATCAGTTATCAAAAAGACTATGTTCAGCCATTACCTGAATATCGAGTGAAAGCAAGTATATCTTATCATCAAGAGAAAGTACATAAGATAGGATATCCTTATTTTGAAGTTAAGGTTATAGAAAAAGGAATTCAATTTAGTTTATGTGAGCAAATGAAAACACATCAGAGATTAAAAATAAAAAATGAATTTTTATATAAAAGAAATGGAAAAACATTTTGTTTAGATGATTATACAGATCATATGATTTCTGTATGTCAAGGGGAGTATGTGAAATTAATAGGTATTTATGATCAATATGCTTATGTTGTTTATCAAGGTCAAGTTGGTTGGATAAAAATTGAAAATTTATGTATGAGTTTATGATTTTTGTTGAAAACTATATATGGTGATAAAAATGGATGAAAAGGAATGTATAGAAGAATTGATTAATGGTTTAAATATGGGTATTATTGCTATTGAACATTTGGTAGATAAAATTGAAGATTTAAAGTTAAAGGATATTGTTAATGGTCAAAAGAAAACATATCAAGATTTAAAAGAACATATTCTTAAAAGTTATCCTCAAACAGAGGATCAAGTGAAACAAAAACTCATGCTTGAATCAATGATTGAATTAAAGACAGTTTTAACTGATGATAGTAAAATAGCAAAAATGTTAACTGAAGGAAGTAATCAAGCAGTTATGACAATGACTCATCTGTTAAATAAAGAAGAACATGTTGATCGTGTTTTAAAAGGATATGCTGATGATTTTGAAGATATTTCTAAGAAATATATTGAATGTTTAAAACCGTTTTTATAGATAGTGAAATTGATCACTGTCTTTTTTTTTATGTATAAAAATGCTATGATAGGAAAAAGGGAGATGATGTGAAATGGATAATTTTGAAAGTATTCAATTCAAAGGACAATTGCGTGATTATCAACAAAGAGTGATTGAACAATCCGATCGTTATCTAAAAGATCATAAAATACATATTGTGGCCCCACCTGGAAGTGGGAAAACAATTCTGGGTCTTGAACTCATAAGAAAACTCAATGCTCCAGCACTGATTTTAACACCTTCACTTGTCATTAGACAACAATGGGGAGATAAATTTGCTGAGGCTTTCTTGAATCATCAAGATGTTCATAAATATGTTTCTTATGATCTCAAACATCCACGGTTATTAACTTGTGTAACCTATCAATCACTTTATGGAGCTTGTCAACATATTAAAATAGAAACAAAGGAAGAAAACATCTATGAACAAGAAGATTATCAGGATTTAGATGTGATACAAATGATGCTTGATGCACATATTCAAACAATCTGCTTAGATGAAGCTCATCATTTGAAAAGTGAATGGCAGAAAAGTTTAGAGAACTTTTTATCTCAGCTTCCACAAGATATCACAATGATTGCTTTGACTGCAACACCTCCTTATGATAGTACACCTCAAGAATGGAATCGTTATATGCGTTTATGTGGTGAAATTGATGAAGAAATTTTTGTGCCTGAACTCGTTGCCTCTCAGCATTTATGTCCACATCAAGATTATGTATATTTTAATTATCCAACAAGACAAGAAATGAAAGTTCTTCAAGAACATCATAAACAAATGATGCTTTGTTTACAAGATCTTTTGTATGGACCTTTATTTCAACAAGCCATTCAAATGGCTCAATTTGATAAATGCGATGCAGAAAAAGAAGAATTTATATTGAATCATATTTCTGAATGTGTTGCTGTATTTGTCACAGCACAATTTGTTGGTGTTGATATACCTATGAAAGTGATTCGTTTCATTTCTCCACGAGGGAAATTACCTTCATGTACACTTGAACACATTCAACTAGCCTTACAAATGATCATTGATTATCCAGATATTTTTAGTGAGAATATCTCTACATTGATAAGACATCAGCTTAGTCAACATCATTTATTACAACGTCGAAAGGTTCAACTGACCTCATACGAAAAGATAAATAAAATGCTTGTATCATCGCTTGGAAAATTAAAGAGTATTGAAAAGATTGTTGAAGCAGAAAGTCAATCTTTAAAAGAAGATTTGAGAATGTTAATTTTAACAGATTATATTCAAAAAGATTTCAGTTCTCTTATAGGAACAGATCAGGAATTGATGTCATTAAGTTGTGTAACTCTTTTTGAATCTTTAAGACGATTGAATCGAGAAAAGAAAATAGCTGTTTTATCAGGATCATTTGTACTTGTTCCTGATTATCTTCAAGAAAAAATTGTTTTTTTGATGAAAGAGGAAAAGATGTCATGTCAATTCCTGCCATTTGTATCAACGGGTTATAGCCAAGTCGTAGGATATACTTCACAAAGAAAGGTTGTTCAAATGATGACTCAGTTTTTTGAAGAGGGATATATTCATATTCTTATAGGAACAAGGTCTTTATTAGGAGAAGGGTGGGATTGTCCGAGTGTTCAATCATTAATTTTGGCTTCAACTGTTGGAAGTTTTGTTTTATCCAATCAAATGCGTGGAAGGGCGATGCGAATTGATCGAACAAATCCAGACAAAACAGCTCATATTTGGCATTTGGTTACAATTGAACCACCATTAACGCCTATTGCCTATCTTCATCAAAATCTGTTCCATATTTTAGGACAGAATCAAGTGATGAACAGTTATGATTATGAAATTTTAAAAAGACGTTTTGATTGCTTTTTAGGACCTGCTTATCATCAGTATGTTATTGAAAGTGGAATTGAGCGTCTTGATATTATTTCTCCACCATATACACGGGAAAATATAGAGTCTATTAATCAGCAAATGTTAGAATTGGCAGCTGATCGTGAGACAATGAAAAAAAGTTGGGAAGCAACACTCCAAGGTCAAGTTCATCCACATGTTCGACAAACAAGTCGTATTTCGCAAAAAGTTTTACCAAAGAGTTATGTGTTTCAAAATGCTTGTCTATTAGTTTTATTAGATATTATTTTTACAATTGTCACAAGAATAATTAATCATCAAGTGAATATCTATGCTGATACATTTATAAGAACAGTCATTGCTGATATTGCATTGACAATCATTGGTGTCATGCTTGCGAGATTTCATTTACAGCTTTTACAATATTTAACACCAAAGCGTATGATTTATGCATATGCTAAGGCTTTGTTAGAAACATTACAGGAAATAGGAGATATCCAAAAGGAAAATGTTTTTTTAGATATTGAATTAGATGATGAAACTGAACAATACATTGATTGTTCTTTAGCACATGCGACTTTACATGAGCAAACACTTTTTGCAACATCACTTAAAGAACTGTTTTCTGGTATAGACAATCCACGTTATATTTTGATTCAAAAGACTTCACTATTGGGACTTCAAAGAAAAAATTATATGATGAGCTTCCCTTGTCCAAATCGTATTGGCAGTCAAAAAGAATATGCTGAAATTTTTCATAAACACCTTTGTCGTGTTCATGACTTTTCACTTGTTTATACACGCCAAGAAAAAGGACGTCAAGAATTATTGAAGTGCCGTCGTTTTTCATATTGGAATATGAATAATGGTTTTATTACAGGAAAAAAGATGATGAAAAAGGACTGGGAATAGGGTTGTGAAAAATAGTCAATGAGTTACAATGAAGGTAAGTTGGGGTGAGGAAAATGAATAAAAAGTTTTTCACATTATCTCAAAGAAAGCAAATGAGAATTATTGAGGCTGGTATTGATGTTTTTGGAGAGTTTGGGTATCAAAAAGCAAATACAGATGATATTGCTGCAAAGGCTGGAATTTCTAAAGGTTTATTGTTTTATTATTTTCATAATAAGAAAGAGTTTTATTTATTTTTATATGATTTTTTTGAAAAAATGATATTAAAAATGCTTCCATTAGAAGATATTCAAGATATTGATGATTTCTTTGATTTATTAGATTATGCTACAAAGAAAAAATTGATGATTGTAGCCAAATATCCTTCTTTAATGAATTTTATTGTGAAAGCATGTTATTCTCAGAAAGATGATATTTCTTTAGAAATGAACCAAAAAATGCAATCAACAATAGAACATGTTTTTCAGGTTTATTTTCAATATATAGATATGACACGTTTTAAAGATGAAATTGATTTTAAACAAATTTATCATATGCTTTTATGGATGGCGGAAGGATATCTTTTAGAAAAGCAAAGATTAGGTCAACACTGGAGTGTTGAGGATATGTTAAATGAGTTTGAAATTTGGAAAAATCTTTTTAAAAAGATGTGTTATAAGGAGGAATATCTATGAATGTCATGGAGTTTGAGCATGTGACAAAGAATTATGGACGTCATCAAGGTCTTTTTGATGTTACTTTTCATGTCAAAAAAGGTGAAGCTGTTGGCTTTTTAGGACCAAATGGAAGTGGAAAAACAACAACAATACGTCATTTTATGGGATTTATGAAACCAGATCGAGGTTATGTGAGAATTTTAGGCATGGACTGTTTTCAAGATGCTTCATTGATTCAACAAAAATTAGGATATTTACCAGGTGAAATTGCTTTTATAGATGATATGACTGGAATTGAATTTATACAGTTTATTGCTGAAATGAAGAAAATCAAGAATTTACAAAAAGCTTATGAGCTCATTGAATTTTTAGAACTTGATGTTCAAAAAAATATGAAGAAAATGTCTAAGGGAATGAAGCAAAAAGTAGCTTTGGTCATCGCGTTTATGCAAGAAGCTCCTCTTCTGATTTTGGATGAACCAACAAGTGGATTAGATCCTTTGATGCAAAAAAAGTTTATACAATTGATTCAACAGGCAAAACGAGAAGGTAAGACAATCTTTATGTCTTCCCATATTTTTGGAGAGGTTGAAAAGATATGTGATCGAGCGATTATGATTAAAGAAGGTAAAATTGTTGCAAATATGTCAATGGATGATTTAAAAAAGAGTCATTTAAAACATTATGAAGTGACGTTTGAAGATCAAAAAGAGGCTATTGATTTTGCTGAAAAATGTCATGGTGAATGCCATGGTTGTGTTGTTTCTTGTTTTTTGAAAGAGGATGTCCATGATATTTTAAAGAGCCTTTTAAATTATCATATTGTAGATTTAAATATCAGACCACAATCTTTAGAGGAACTTTTTTTACATTATTATGGGGGTGAATAAGATGACTTTAATAAAAAAAGAGCTCAAATCACAATGGAAGATTATGCTTGTTTTTATGCTTGTGCTTACGATGTATAGTGCGATTATTATTGCTATGTATGATCCTCAGTTAGGTGAGAGTTTACATATGATGAAAGAGGCGATGCCTCAGTTATTTGCTGCTTTTGGAATGAGTGATCCAGGGTTAACATTGTTAGACTTTTTAACCAATTATCTTTATGGATTTATTTTTATTGTTTTTCCATTTCTTTACGTGATTATCATGTGTTATCGCCTAATGTGTCGTTATATTGATAAAGGATCGATGGCATATTTGCTTGCGACGCCTCATAGTCGTCTATCTATCGTTCTTTCCCAATACATTGTTTTGATATTAGGAATAACTTTTTTGATAACATATACAACTGTCTTTATAGAACTATGTAGTAAATTGATGTATGGCGAGAATATACCCATTGCTTCTTTTATACGACTTAATCTAGGTTTGTTAAGTTTACATATATTTTTGGGCAGTATGTGTTATTTAACAGCTTGCTGTTTTGATGAAATGAAATATTCACTAGGAATTGGTGCGGGTTTGGGAATCTTTTTTATTCTTCTTCAAATGTTATCAAATGTTCATGAGAAAATTGAATTTTTAAAATATTTAACACCTCTCACACTTTTTCATGCTCAGGGACTTATTGCCTTTGATTTATCAGCAATCTTCTTTCTTTTGGTTTTTATTTTTATGTCTTTTGTTATGCTTTTCATTACTTGTATTATTTTTAGAAAACGTGATTTATCATTATAAAGGTGCTGTAACGAAATCAAATAATGATACAGTAAAAGACAGTGTTTCAATCGCGTTGTCTTTTTACAACAAGATTAAAGATATTTATAAAAACAACAGTATACTGGATATGGAAAAACTTTGTCTTTCCATATCTTTTTTTGGTAATCTAAAATAACTTGGGGTTACCTTGGATTCAAAGTCTATTTTGGCTTGGGGTGTATAACACCCCAAGTTTTTTAATAGACATTTAGAACTTAATCAAATTTTTATCATCATTAAT